>Ga0272442_10000240_pt1 | contig 92497 bp, 90 predicted proteins | sample SSMForm2O_FD_200262 | JGI IMG/M metagenome (GOLD analysis project Ga0272442, IMG submission 200262) | Marine sediment archaeal communities from Little Sippewissett salt marsh, Falmouth, MA, United States - SSM-Form-2O | ecosystem: Environmental > Aquatic > Marine > Wetlands > Sediment ...
GGACATTGTCATCCGGGTGCCAACCGGAACCGTGCTCATTGATGCCGATACGCAACAGGTTATCGCGGACCTGGATGAGGACGACCGGGAGATTGTCGTAGCCCGCGGAGGGCGTGGTGGACGCGGGAATACCCATTTCAAATCATCCACCAATCAAACACCTCGCCAGGCCGAAAACGGCCGGGCGGGCGAAAGCATCCGACTTAATCTGGAATTAAAACTGCTGGCCGATGTCGGTTTGGTCGGCCTTCCCAATGCCGGTAAATCGACAATGCTGTCGGTGCTATCGGAAGCACGGCCGAAAATCGCTGACTATCCGTTCACGACCCTGATTCCAAACCTCGGCATCGTGAAAATTCGCGATCACAAGTCGTTCGTGATGGCGGATATTCCAGGAATTATCGAAGGTGCCTCACACGGCAAGGGTCTTGGACTGCAGTTTTTAAGACATATCCAGCGAACCCGCCTGGTTGTGTATCTAATCGACGCCTTTACTGATGATATCGAGGAAACACTGTCAACGCTCAAAACGGAACTGACGCAATACGACCGATTACTGGCGAAACGCCCCGCCCTGGTGGTGTTAAATAAAATCGACCTCTTCGATGAAGACGCGCGAAAAATGATTTCAAAAAAGGCCAATCCCGAGTATATTCTTTTTTCGGCATTGACCGGCCTGGGGGCGAAAGACCTGCTGAACAGGATTGAACATGCTCTTGAACACGAACGAACAGATCGAGAAACTGACTGACCTGATTACGCTTTATTCCATTGAGGGAATCGGACCGAATCGCATGTATGCTCTGATCGACCGGTTTGGGTCGGCCGGGGCGGTGCTGGAGATGACCAAAACCGACCTGCTCGACATCCCCGGTATCGGCCAGACACTCGCCGATGCAATCCTGGCCGGGCGGAATCGACGCGAAGCCGAAGCGGTTGTTAAAACCATTGTCGGGCACGGGTGGAAAGTGATAACATTTGATGACGACCAGTACCCCAAACCGCTGGTAGCTCTTCCCGACAAACCACCCTGCCTGTTCTATCTCGGTGAATATCTCGATACCGATAAAAATGCCATCGCCATTGTCGGTTCCCGAATGGCGTCCGAAGAAGGCCGGCTGTTTGCGGGCCAGTTGGCAATGGCCCTGGCCGAGCGTGGCATAACCGTTATCTCCGGTATGGCGCGGGGTATCGACACCGCGGCACATCGCGGTGCCCTTGATGCAAAGGGACGAACCATCGCCGTATTCGGGTGTTCGCTGGATATTATCTATCCTCCCGAAGGGAAAAGCCTGGCCGAGCGTATCATCCAGGGCGGTGCGATTTTTTCGGAATTTCTACCGGAAACAAAACCACTCGCACCCAATTTCCCGCGTCGCAACCGAATCATATCCGGATTGTCTGAGGGCGTGGTGGTGATCGAGGCCGCTGAACGTTCCGGGGCGTTGTCCACCGCCGCCCATGCCCTGGCTCAAAATCGTGAGGTGTTCGCAGTACCGGGATCGCCCCGAACCAAACACAGCACCGGAACAAATATGCTGATCAAGCAGGGAGCATCTCTTTTGACCTCGGTTGATGACATCTTTGAACAACTGCCCCGCCTGGTTCATAAAACCAGGGCGGCCCGGGTGGAAAATACCGAGGAATTAACCGAGGGGGAACGAAAAATCCTGAGGTTTTTTGATGAAGGCCCGATACATATTGACAAACTGACCCGCCTTGCAAATGCCGCCATCTCGGATTTAATGCAAATACTGCTGGCGCTGGAACTAAAAGGCATAATCAAGGAACTATCCGGTAAACGGTATATTTTGAATTGAGCGCGAGAATATGGTAAGAAAATCAGTAAAAGTTATAAATCGTCTCGGCATGCATGCGCGACCCGCCGCCGCCTTTGTCAGTTATGCTTCCCGTTTCGTCGCGGAAATCCATATTGAAAAGGATGGGTTGAAAGTTAACGGCAAATCCATCATGGGCGTGATGATGCTGGCGGCTGAAATGGGATCGGAATTGTTTATCTCGGCCAGCGGTGAAGATGAAGAGGAAGCAGTGGAAACACTGGTCGACCTGGTAAGAACCGGTTTTGGAGACTTGAAAGATTTATAAAGTGGTTGCATTGAGTAAAGCCGGGATATTATGTTACCGGTAAGCAGTAATTTAATCGAACAATGACAAAAAAGACAGCCATACTTAAGGGTATTTCGGTATCATCGGGCCTGGCCTTCGGACAGGCACGCGTCATCTACGGTTGGGAACAGACCGTCGGTGAGCGCAAACTGGAGAAAAGCCAGATTACCGACGAGCTTTTGCGCTTGGATAATGCCGTCAATGAAAGCCTGCTGGAAATCAACCGCTGGAAAAAAATGGCCGGCGAAAAAGTCGACGGACCGGTGGCCAGAATCTTTGACACCCAGTTGATGATCGCCTCCGATCAGGAATTTATCAAAAAAGTCAAAGAAGAAATTCGCTCCAAACACCTCAATGCGGAATTTGTTTACAACCAACTGGTCGAAAAATCAATAACCCCGCTGAAAAAATCCGATGACGAATACATGCGCCAGATGGTGTATGAAATCGAGGCCGTCTCAAAAATGGTGCTGGGCAATTTACGTGGGCATCACGATTACGTCAATAGTAAGTTTCCCGCGGATACCATTGTAATCGGGACAAATTTCACCGCCGCCGAGGTCTTGAATCTCTGTGATCGTGGCGCCAAGGCGATCGTCACAACCGAAGGGAGCGCCACCTCTCATATGGCCTTGATCGCACGTAGCCTGCTCGTTCCGACAATTGTAGCTGTGCCGCGTGTACACCTGCGCTCCAAAAACGGCGATCAGGTGATTGTCGATGCCGACCAGGGTGAGGTAACCCTGCGCCCACCGCAAAATGTCTGGACCAAACTGGTCCGCCAGAAAAAAACTCTGACCGCTCTGCCGTTGACACGACTGCAGAAATTACCCGATTTTCCACCAAAAACAATGGATAAAGTGGCCATCAATCTGGCCGCGAATATTAGTCTCCCCGGTCCCGCCGACCGTATTCTTCCCAAGCACAATGTCGGGGTCGGACTCTATCGGACCGAGTTTCTCTACCTGCAAAACGGAACGTTTCCATCCGAGGAGGAGCAGTTTGAATTGTACGATGATGTCGCCGCGGTCTACTACCCCCAGGATGTCGTCATCAGAACCTTCGACCTGGGATCGGATAAGTACTATAAAAACGACCGCTTCGGCGAAGAGAAAAACCCCGCGCTGGGATGGCGGGGAATTCGGGCGGCGCTCGATATGCCGGAAATTTTTAAGAACCAGGCAAGAGCGATCTTGCGGGCATCGCATCGCGGCAATGTCAAGATACTGCTTCCCATGATTACCGACACCTCCGAAATTCGCAAGGTCTCGAATATTATCAAACGGACGATGGTGGAACTGCGCAAGGATCACCATGAATTCGACAAGGATATGGAAATCGGTATTATGATCGAGGTGCCCGCCGCGGCTCTGAATATCGAGGAACTGGCCGACAAGGTGGACTTCTTCTCGATTGGATCCAATGACCTGACACAATACACCTTGGCCGTCGACCGCGATAATCTAAAATTGGCCAAGGTATTCAATCCCTTACACCCGGCCGTTATCCGTCTGTTCAAAATGACCATTGACGCCGCCAAAGCACACAACATTCCGGTCAGCCTTTGCGGAGAATTGTCGGGTGATCCGTTGGCAATACCATTGCTGATCGGCCTCGGTATTGATCTGCTCTCCATGAATCCCTCGCGCCTGCTGGGAGCCTGCAAATTGATATCACGCCTCAAATACGAGAACACCCAAAAATTGGCGGAAGAGGTACTCAAAGCAAAAAAGATTAAAGATGTTGAGAGCAAATTGTTTGAATTCAATATGTCACTGTAACCAAACCAGAAACAGGATATGACTTTGGAAATCACACGCGAATCCGTCGAAAAACTCGATCCATCCGGCATGTATGCCAAAATTCACGACTTCCCCGAGCAATTAATTCAGGCCGTCGATATCGGTCGACAGTGCGATCTGGGTAATATGGTCGCCAAAGACCTTCACCATATCGTCGTGGTCGGAATGGGCGGCTCGGCAATTGGCGGTGATCTGGTTCGCTCGTACCTGGCCGACAGCCTCTCGATTCCGTTCGCCGTCTGCCGACACTATACCCTGCCGAATTATGTCAACGAACATTCCCTGATTATCGTCTCGTCATATTCAGGGAACACTGAAGAAACCGTATCGGCCTGCCGCGATGCCGTTTCCCGCGGAGCAAAGATTGTATGCCTGACCTCCGGCGGCACCATCGGAGCGATGGCCGCTGACAACGGTTTTCCAATCGTGACCCTGCCCCTGGGTTATCCCCCCCGTGCCGCGCTCGGGTTCTCATTCGTGCCCCTGATGTTTATCATGGAAAAACTGGGGATTGCCGCAAACGTCGAATCAAATGTTAAGGAAATCGCGATGGGTCTGCAGGCTTATCGTAAACAGTATGCCGTTGAAACACCGCCGGAGCAAAATCCGGCCAAACAACTGGCGGAACGACTGCACCACCGGATTCCAATCATCTACTCCGGACCAGAGCGAATTGACACGGTTGCCACGCGCTGGAAAGGCCAGATTTGCGAGAATGCCAAATGTCTCGCATTTCACAACCAATTCCCCGAGTTTAATCACAATGAACTGGTCGGCTGGGAAGCGATCGATGCCTATCGCGACAAAATGGTGGCGATCTGCCTGAGGGATTCAGATGACCATGACCGGGTCAAGCTCCGCATGAACATTGTCCGCCAAGTTCTTGACAAACAACACATTGAAGTGATCGACGTCACCTCACAGGGAGATTTCCAGTTGGGAAGAATGTTCTCATTAATTCAACTCGGTGATTTCACATCGTATTATCTGGCCCTCTTTAACCGGGTCGATCCCTATCCCGTCGAAGTAATTGACTACCTGAAAAACAAGCTGGAGTAAACAATTGAGGTATCCCGACATAAGCCCCCCGTGCTTTTTATAATTCTGTCCTTGCCAAAGCATCGGAAACTATTATATTTACTGGCTGTTATATAGACAAACGAGGCTGACATGTTTATATCGGTATGTAAATCAAAGATTCATCGAGCGACCGTAACCGAAGCCAATCTCGATTATGAGGGGTCGATTACTATTGACGCCGACCTCATCAAGGCGGCGGAGTTGGTTGAATTCGAAAAAGTCCATGTGCTGAATATAACCAACGGCGAACGCCTTGAAACCTATGTTATCGAAGGCGGAGCAGGTTCGGGGGTGATTTGTCTTAATGGGGCCGCCGCCCACAAAGGCAAAAAGGGTGACCTGGTAATTATTATATCATATGGACTAATAGAAAAGGGAACTTCTTCCGATACTAATCCCAAAATCGTCAAAGTTGACAAGAACAACAATATTATCTGACTTTTCCAATCATGACAAATCAAACCGCCGCAATCATCCTTGCCGCCGGCAAGGGAAAACGAATGAAATCCGATCTGCCCAAAGTACTGCATAAAATTAACGGGATTTCGATGATCAGACAGGTCCTCACGACACTCCAAAAAATCCATTTCGACCGTACCATCGTAGTCATCGGCCACCAGGGCGAGCTGGTCATGGAAGAAGTGCGTGAGTTTGACGTCGAATTCGTCTGGCAACATGAACAGCTGGGAACCGGACATGCCGTCATGATGACCGAAGAACTGCTGGCCGAGTTTCAGGGGACAATCCTGGTTGCGGCTGGCGATGTGCCGTTCTTGTCCTCGACTACAATTGCCCGATTGCTTGATGTCCACCGGCGCAACCAGGCCGGAGCCACCTGCTTATCCGCCGAGTTTGAAAATTCCACCGGCTATGGACGGATTATTCGCAAAAGCGGAACCGACATCCTGCTGGACATTATTGAACACAAAGACGCCGATGAGGCAACTCGACAAATAAAGGAAATTAACTCCGGGACTTTTTGTTTTTCGGCCGAAAAACTGTTTTCAGCCCTGACTCAGGTTAAAAACGAAAACTCCCAGCAGGAGTATTACCTGACCGATACTATCAAAATCATGCAAAATGCCGGCACAACCTGCGCGGTCTGGAAAGTGCCGGATGCCATTGAGGTCGCCGGAGTCAACTCGGTCGAACAGTTGAAATCGCTGGAGCAGGCGGCCGCCAGACGTGAATCTTCGGAGAAATAGCAGTCCGCAATTGTATAAGAATTATGAATAAGCAAAAAAAACCACTGGAAAATTTGATTGACAACAACATTAAACGTATATTATTTGAAGAGTAAGGACTGCAATTAGAGGGGATCTATGAAGAAAACGTCACTTATATTGCTATTGGTATTGTTCGCATTGGGAGCATCAACGATGGCCCAGTTTACCGACCAGACCGAATTGGATAATATCAAAAAGGACTATCTGGGATTAAAACCGGCAGATAAGCCGTTTGCATTTATTGACGTGTCTAAGCTCCACTGGAATCATTCATATTCCATGACATTCTTTTCGGGTAGTGGAAATTCGGGCCAGGTCGGAATGTATACGAGTTCTTTGCTCTATGAAATATCACCGTCCCTTCTGTTAAATGTCAAATTGGGCGTGGCGCACAATCCGGGAAGCTTCTTCGACCGCAACGTGAAAACTGATGCAACCCTTTTGCCGGGTATGAGGCTGGATTATCAACCGTCGCAGAATCTTCATATCACGATCGGATTCGATACCTACCCGGGATTGGAGCACTACCCCTATTCCCCCTACCAGAAACCGTATTTTTGGCGTAGATATTGATCGTGACCTAATCCGGCAATAAAAGACAAGGCCAGGTAAGAACAAATCTCCGCAATCGAATGTGAATTAAATATGATTAAGAAAAATGGTACAACCAGGCGCAGACAGCCCCGAACCCGCGAGAAATCGAAATTTCTCGAGCTGGCGATCGTGGCCCTGTTCGCGTTGGTGCTGATTTATGGAGCCAGTTTCGCGATTAGAGTTACGCATGGTTTCTCCAAAACAATCGATATGCCCGAGTATTCGGTGCGATTGCAAATCCTTAACGGGTGCGGCGTTACGGGAGCCGCGGCAAAGGTCGCCAAAGCCCTTCCCACAAAGATTTCCCTCCCATTGGAAGTCGCCGTATTGGACACCGACGACTTTAATTCGTATGATGTCAAGGAAACATTCATCATTTCCAGAGATAATGACATGAAAGCCGCCAAAATTTTTGCGGAACAATTAGGCTTGAAAATCGATAATATTGTTTACAAACCCGTTGAAAATAACTATCGTAGTATATCGCTCACATTGGTATTGGGCGATGATTTCGAAACAATCATAAAACCCTGACGGAATAGGAGAAAGATAAACTAAATTTGAACCTGACACCTTTATCTATCGCCCGCACAGCAGGAAAGCTTGCCCTGAGTAAAAAAGGGCTCGACGTTAAAATCCTTAAGATCAAAAGCATCTCAAATATCTGTGACTATTTTGTCATTGTAAGCGGTGATGTTGACGTGCATGTCAGGGCCATTGCTGATGCGATTGATGAGGGACTGCGTTTAAAAGACGTGAGACCATGGCATCGAGAGGGAATACGGGGCGGCAAGTGGATCTTGTTGGATTATGTGGATGTCGTGGTGCATATCTTCCTGAAATCAGCTCGTGAGTTCTATGCTCTGGAGAAACTTTGGGGCGACGCTCCGGTTGAGGAAATAAGCTGACATCATCTCCTGTCAAACAGTAATAATTCAATTACTATAGAGAAAGAGTATTGCTATGAGCAAAACCAATGTTGTGGAAAGCTCCGAGTTAAAAAACAAAACTATCGCGGAACTGCTCCAGATTGCAGAGGCGCTTGATATTCCGGGCGTCAGCGGACTGAGGAAACAGGAATTGATCTACAAGGTCATGGAGGCAACCTCGTCCCAACAGGAAGGCATGATTTTTGCCGAGGGCGTCCTGGAAATTCTAAACGAAGGATATGGCTTCCTGCGTTCGCCAAATTATAACTACCTGCCGGGACCCGACGACATCTATGTCTCCCCATCGCAAATCAAACGCTTTGACCTGAGAACCGGCGACACCATCTCCGGGCAGGTGCGTCCGCCCAAAGACAATGAGCGCTACTTCGCCCTGCTGAAAATTGAGGCAATCAACTTCGAGAATCCGGAAGTAACCAAACATAAAACCCTCTTCGACAACCTGACCCCACTCTACCCCGAAAACCAGTTTACGCTCGAAGTCAATCCGGATGATCTGACGACACGGATTATGGATTTGATGACCCCGATCGGAAAGGGCCAGCGTGCATTGATCACCTCGCCGCCAAAAGCCGGAAAAACCATCATCCTGCAGAAAATTGCCAACTCGATCACGACCAATCATCCCGATGTCAAGCTGATCGTGCTGTTAATCGACGAACGCCCCGAAGAAGTCACCGATATGCGTCGATCAGTCCGGGGCGAGGTGATTTCATCGACGTTCGATGAACCCGCCGATCGACATGTCCAGGTCGCCAACATGGTCCTCGAAAAAGCGAAGCGCCTCGTGGAACACCGCTATCATGTGGTGATCCTGCTCGACAGTATCACCCGCCTGGCGCGCGCCCATAACTCGGTCGTGCCACACTCGGGCAAAATCCTTTCCGGCGGTGTTGACTCCAACGCCCTGCACAAACCGAAACGATTCTTCGGCGCGGCACGTAATATCGAAGAGGGCGGATCGCTGACCATTATCGGAACGGCCCTGATCGAAACCGGATCACGTATGGATGAGGTCATCTTCGAAGAATTTAAGGGAACCGGTAATCTGGAAATGGTTATGGATCGTCGTCTCTCTGATCGCAGAATCTTCCCCGCGATGGATATCAATCGCAGTTCCACGCGTAAAGAAGAGCTGTTGCTCCCGCCGGACGTTCTGGCCAAAGTCTGGATTTTGCGCAAGTTCCTGGCTGAGATGAATCCCATTGAAGCTATGGAATTCTTGATCGACCGGATGAAAAAGACCAAGAATAACCAGAAATTCCTGCAGTCGATGAAGGATTAATTCCCGGGGAGAGGCTCACCCCTATTTGTTGGCGATTTCCTGTTCGGTATAGGCCGCAAGACTGCCCGCCAAAAGAATCTTCCGCATGAAATCCGGTAGCGGAGAAAAATCCGATACGGTGGTGCCATGCGTAAGATGCCCTTCCGCCAGATTTACCTCGACCGTATCACCATCTGTGATGTGATCTGTTGCACCGCACTCGATAGGCGCGATGCCGTTGTTTATCATACCGCGATAAAGATGTCGGGCAAATCCCGGAGCGATAATACAAACCACCCCGACCGCTTTCAGACCGGTTATGATTGAGTGATCTAATCCGCCATCGGTAATAGCGGTCCTGGCAACAAGGATCACGGCGCCGTCGGCGATTGACGGGCTAATTGTATCGGAATCCATCACCCGACACACCCCGGATATCATCATATAGGTACACATAGGCTTGAATTGCTAATATAACTATCGGTGCCGACAATGGCAACGTCTATGTCCGACAAGACAGGATATTACGATGAGTTTGGGGTGAACTACCCGACAAAACGGGTCGGATCGGTGATGACACCGGATATGGCCGAAGCCGCCGCCGTCGCTGGCGAGGCCAGGTAAATTTCCGCCTTTTCCGATCCCAGCGCCCCGGGACGGTTATCACAGAACGTCGCCAGACAGCGTTCTCCGTCACCCAGCAGGCATTGTTGATCATTTGGTCCCGGACCGCTCTGGGGATTCATCACCACCACCCCCGCCTCGACAAAAGCCCGAATTAATCCCTTTTTGAGCGCCTCAAGATATATCGAACGTGATCCCGGAAATACGATCAACTGCACGTCGGGATGTACCTGATTGCCCTTCAGGATATCGGCCATCAAACGCAGGTCGTCAAAACGACCGCTGTTTGTGGAACCAATGATAATTTTATCGAGCGATGTTCCCTCGACTTCAGCCACCGGGCGAACATTGTCCGCCCGCCCCGGACAGGCGATTTTCGGTACCAGTGAATCAATGTTAAACTCATAGGTGTCGCTGTACGAGGCATCTTTGTCGGCTAGGGATGGCCGGTACGGCATTTTAGTCCGACCCACAAAAAAGCGCCGGGTGGTGGTGTCGAACGGACAAACCGCCGCCTTGGTCCCCATCGCCCGTGCCATTCCGGTCAGGGTCATGCGTTCCGAAATTGACATCTGGGTCATCGCTGTACCGTTAAATTCAATCGAGCGATACGCCGCACCGGCGGAGGTCAGCTTCTTGGCGATAAAAAGGCCGACGTCCATGGCAAACACGCCGCGCGGCATGCGGCCGTTTATCATAATCTTCACCGTCGTCGGAACCCGTATCCAGATTTTACCTAAAGCCCAGACCGAAGCCATCTCCTGGGTGTCAATCCCGGCAGCCAGGGCGCCCACCGCACCATAGGCGGTCGTCTCGACATCCGTCCCCAGCGCCAGTTGGCCGGGCAGAACATGCCCACGCTCTACGACAATCTGGTGACAGCCGCCTTCACGAAAATCATAAAAGTGTTTGATGTTCTGACGCTTGACAAATTCCCGAATTGCCTTCTGCAAACCGGAATCATGATTGGAACAGTCGGTCACACGACAATCCAGCGGGATTACAATGCGATTGGGATTCCAGACATAATTGAGACCAAACGCCTGAAACTTTTCAATGACGTCGGCCGCATTAAGATGGGACATGGCCAGGTCCGGTTCCACCTCGACGAATTCACCTTCCTCAACTCGCTCAACACCGGCTCGTTCGGCAAATATCTTCTGCGCAATGGTGCGTTGGCCATAGTGGTATTTTTTCCCGATTAGTTTCTTGGGTCCGCCGAGATTCAATTCCAACTGCTCCAGCTTCAGGAAAGCCGGCTTGTCCTTCAACCCATAACGCCGTCGCCAGTTGTAAAAAGCCGCCTTGGATATGCCAAGCTCCAAACCGCACCGGTAATCATCTCCAAATCGCTCCCACAATTCCCTGATCTCGGCATCGGAAAACTTCGGAAAAGAATGCTTGGGAATGTTTTTCTTGCGGCGCCAGTATGCGACCAGTTGAGGAGTTACATTGCCCAATCGTTCGGCAATCTTCTCGTCGGTCTTATACAGCTTTTGAAGTTGGATCAGTTCCGCTTTGGTCGGGATTTTCCGTCGCGGCATACGCTCTGAAATCCTTCCATCAGCATCCCGTAGATCAGTTCATGCCCGAACGATACCACCCGGGTCTTGCCGATTACCGGCATGTAACTGGTATCCTCGGTCCACCGCGGCACAATATGCATGTGCTGATGACCGGGGACCCCGGCACCGGATCCCTTACCCATGTTCATGCCGATATTAAACGATTCCGGGTTCAACACCTCTTTGATGACCTTTACCGTCAGTTGCACCATCTCGATCATCTCATGTGACTCCGCCGTCGTCAGGCGATAAATTGCCCCGACATGCCGGTAAGGAACAACCATTACGTGTCCGGAATTGTACGGGAATTTGTTCATGATAACAAAGGTTTTGTCGCCGCGGTACAAAATCAAATTCTTCTTGTCATTACGGCGTTTAAGCGCATTGCAAAAAATGCATCCCTTTTCCTTGGGACCAAGGATATATTCCGCCCGCCAGGGAGCCCATAAGTATTTCTCGCGCATGTCTCCAAGATATAACAAAAACGATGCTATGACAAATGGTTTCTTGATAACCGATAGCAGATTGCCCCCACGGCAAAAAAAACCCCCGCGCGCGGGGGATTAGCGGAAATAGGTAGTCACGAAAACTACTCTTTTTTCTTCTTCTTCTTCGGTTTCTTTTTTTCTTTCTTTTGAGGGACTTTGCCTCCCATGGTCTTCACCTCCGGTATGCAAATTCAGAATTATATAAATATATCGGTTTCACCGCCTCAACGACAGATTTCCACCTGCATACATAATATATAATCGTTTATTAATATCACATGCAAGAAATAATTCGCCTGTGGGGAGAAGGATTAGTGAATGGTGCTCAGGTTGTCCAGATCGATATTATACTGCTTGATTTTTAGCCGCAGAGTCGATTCGGGAATGTTCAAAAAGGCCGCCGCATGCTTCTTGACACCGCTCTGATCACGCAATGCCTTGATAATGAAACGCCGCTCGTACTCGGCCAGATAATCATACAACGAAAATTCCTTGTTAAACCGAATATCCGTATTCAAATCAAGCTCGCCGGCCTCTTCACCGGAATCAGCTGTTGTAATCTTGCTCGACAAAAGTGAAGCTTCAACCGAACGCGCGTCACCCGATAATAAAACCAGCTTGCGGATCTCATTTTCAAGCTCCCGCACATTGCCGGGCCAGTCAAAATTAACCAGTAGCCGAACCGCCTCAGCCGAGAACTTGACACCGTCACCCGCAAAATGTCGAATCAACATGGGGATGTCTTCACGACGCTCCCTCAGGGGCGGAATACGGAAACAGAGCGCGGTCAAACGGTAATATAAGTCCTGCCGGAAACGATTACCCTCCATCTCAACCTTGAGGTCCTTATTCGTGGCCGAAACCAGACGAACATCGACCTTGCGAGGGTGGGTTTCACCAAGACGGACAATCTCCTGTTCCTCCAAGATCCGTAAAACCTTGGCCTGAATCGATAACGGCATATCGGCGATTTCATCAAGGAAAAAGGTGCCGCCGTCCGCCTCCTCAAACAATCCAACCTTGTCCCGCTCGGCCCCGGTAAAGGCCCCACGCTTATGACCGAACAACTCGGATTCCAGCAGGGTTTCCGGGAGAGCCGCGCAGTTTACTGAAATGAAGCGCTTCTCACGCCGATTGGAACTGTAATGGATGGTCTTGGCCAAAAGATCCTTGCCACATCCGGTCTCACCCTCAATCGCGATCGCAATATTGGAATCGACAACCTGTTGCACCCGCGCCAGCATCTCCAGCATGGCCTTATTCTGGGTGATAATGTTCGGGAATGCGGCCGTTTCGAGTAATTGCGCCTTCAACCGCTTGTTGTCCTCCTCAAGCAGGACCCGATCATACTCAGCCATCTTCAATGACACCAGGTCTGCGAAACCAACGACAAAATTCAATTCGCGCTGACCAAACGGCTTCAGGTGCCCGTTGGAAGATATCCGGTCGAGATAAACATAACCGGTCACTTCCTTGCTCAGAATCAGAGGCGTAACTATGATGCTGGAAATAACTTTCCCCTCGTCGGTTTGTAGCAAATCATTGATAAATGGATCCCGACGGCAATCCAACAGCAGTGTCGGTTTGTCAGAGTGTATTTCCTCGCCGACCAGTTCGTCAAACTGCTGCATAAAACGCTTTTTCTGGTGATCGGACAAACGCGCATTAGTCACCAGGCGACTACCGTTATCATTATTAAGATTATAAATGATTATCCGGTTGGCCCCGGCACGCTTGGCAAGAATTTCCAGAATCTCGTCAATATGGCCTGATTTTAATTCCTTGTATTCCGAATCGGAAAAATAATTGCCGAATATCTTGAACTCATTGTCCGGCGAAAGCGAGGCCGCAACCGCCTGCTTGGAAAGATCCTGAAGGAACAACCGAACACTTCGTATTTTAGCCCGTTCCGAGATGTTTTCGAAAATCTTCTCGGCCTCCTGAAGCTTCTTGAAACCGGAGGAAATATCAGAGTGCTGACAACAATATACTCCCTGACGAAACCGAACTTCGGCCGACCAGTAGAACAGCTTCAGGCGATTGAATAAACGATAGGCTTCATCATAAGTCTTGTCGATCGTATTACGATTGACCTCACCCGACGCGATATATATCTCAGCCAGGCATATCAGGGAACGACCAATATCATACGGATCACCGACACCGCGAAGAATCTCAATGCCGTTCATGGCGTAATCGACAGCGTTGTTGAAATTGCCCCGCGCGGAAAAAATCTGACCGATCAAAATCTGGCTCAAACCGATTTCGGTCCGTTCATCCATCTTGGTCGCCAGATCAAGAGCGCGTTGCCCAAGCTTGAGCGCCTCATCAAGGTTATCCAGCTCCATCTCAACCTGCCCCAGCCGACGAGCAATCTGGCTGACCGTGTTGGATTCCGGAGCAATCTCCCGGCAGTCGGCATAAGCCTTCGTGAAAATCTTTTTGGCCTGAACAATATCACCCATCTCAAGGGCAAGCTCTCCCTCATACTCGGCAAGCACCGAATTGTGAAAGAGATCGGTATGTTGTTCCAGAATCATTTCCGAGGACTTCAATTCCCGTTGCGTCAAAATAAACTGCCGCTGACGCAAATACAAATAGCCAAGCGCCAGATGCCCCCTGGCCACCGACAGCATTTGATCAAGATCGCGGGAAAGCTTGATCGAAGTCCGTAAATGGTTTTCGGCGTTTTCATAATCGCCGTTAAAGGTCTCAATACGACCCAGGTTACCGATCAGGCGTGCCATCTGATGATTATCGCCCTTGGCCAGCTCAATGGCATCATCGACAAATTCAATTGCCCGAGGAAAATCACAACGGGCATATGCGATTCGGCCCAACCCGGTCAGGGTATCCACAATACCCTGTTGATCGTTACAACGGCGGAACGATGCATACGCGTCGCGAGCATATGTTTCAGCGGTCTTGAAATCGCCAAGCGTCGCATAGTTGCGGTAAAGCAACCATTGCACCCGTCCCACTCGTTGATGTAATGCAGATGAGGCCAGAAGACGATTCGCTTCCAGCCCATGTTTGATGGCTAGTTGATACTCTGAGGAATTGGTATGGTCATAGGCCTGAAGATAATGAAACAGACCCAATTCAAGGCCTTTGGGATCAAAGGCCGCTTTTTTAAGGGCTTGAATCCTATCTTTCGCGATATCAGACTTGCGTTGGCGGTAGAGTTCCTCGATTTCGAGAAGTCTGGTATCGAAACCTACTTCCTGACTTGAGGTGAGGTTCATAATAAATAGTATTTCTTACATTTTTTCCCTACTTAGCGCCACCTGACGCACGTTTCTCCAAATCTCCGGTCTCAACTTGTTCCAAATCTGCAGGAACATCAACAAACCAGATTGACAACTGAGTTGCCAATAAGAAATGAATGTTTTCCATCAGCCAGTCCATACCGCCCGAATCATAAATCAGGCCACTTGTCGCTTCTTCCGGCACAATGGAATCATCAAAAGAGGTGGTGTCACCCGAAGTAGTGGAACCTCCTCCTTTAGTATCATCTCCGCCTGGATCGATATACTCGTTCTCATCCCACGAATGGGCGGAGTAAATAACCGGAGAATTGATGAACACTATTGCCAGGACCATCGCCAGAACAAGCGAAAAAGCCTTAGCCAGTCTCATCGAACTCGCCTCCTGTAAAAAAAGATCAACTAATTACCGTAAGTTCCTGTCCCAGTAATCTATAAAAAACTCCAATAGATTAAAGGCAGGCATCGCAATTCCTGCTACTATTAAAGTATATACTATGTAACACTCTGTCAAGCAGAAAGTTTCGAAGACGCAGAATTTGCGCCCGTAATTTTTTCAACGAATAAACTTGCGCGCCAGCCAGGATTGATTAACAAAAACCGCTTTCGACGGACATAATTCATGACAACACCAGCAATTGATGCATTTGTCATAATCAAATGTCGGCACCTCCCCCTTCTCGGCCGTCAGCGCCCCCACCGGACAGGAATCGACACACGTATTGCATTGCGTGCAATCCGAACCGTGAATCGCCGGACGCACCCAGACATACGGATCAAGAATCCGCACCAGGAATTTCGGAATAAGTTCCATGGTGCGATTCGACGTCAGCTTGAAATCGCGAATACGCACGTCCGCCAGCCGCTCCCCAACCACGTCAACCGCCTCAACCCAACCATAACCCAATCCGGCATCCGAGGCGATTTTGGTCGTCGGCACCTTGTCGGGACTCAAACCGATGATTTCCGCCGCCACCGCATCGACCGCCACCGGGTCGGCCGATGCCAGCAGTAAATTCGTCCAGCGGGGAGTTCCCGACGATGGCCCGTCGCCCTCCATCGCCAGAATCGCATCCATAATCGTCAACTGAGGCGGACAGAGCGACAGAATATCCACCACCACCTGCGCGAAATCCGACGGGTTCGGATGTTGTTTGTGATAATTGGCCTTACGGAATCCCGGAATCAGGCCGAACATGTTCTTGATCCCACCCGTCATCAGGGTCAGCACATGCGTTTTCAGCTTTGGAATACTGATTATCGCGTCCGCTTCAACCGCCGGTTTGGCCAGAAAATACGAACGACCGTCAATCCGGTGCTCGACCACCCCCGATGCCTCGAAATTCACCAGCTCCAGCCCTTCCCGCCTGGCCATCGCCGCCATCCCGGTATTGTTCCACACCCGTGCCACGCCGCGTTTGGCGCCCCCGGGCGAATCCCCCACCACCGGTTCCGCGCCGAGCTTGCGCACCTCGCGGGCGACTGCCGCCACCATCTCCGGATGCGTGGTAATCGCCCGCATCGGATCCTTGGCCGAAAGCAGGTTGGGCTTGATCAACACTTTCATTCCGGGACGGATGAATTTCTCCAACCCGCCGATCTGTTCGAGCATGGATGAAATTTTACGCGAAAGGATATCGGGATCATAGCTGGAACATGATGCCAGTGCCACTATTGAACGGAGGTCGTCACTCATCTCGCATATAATACGAATTTATCGACCAAAAACGAACAGAGAAATTGATGAAGAAATTAATACAGCTCAGGAAATCTATTTATAAGCATGGTCAGATAGTCTTTTGCTTTTCCAAATTATCCTTTCGGGACAGTCGCCCATAGCTCTGTTGTGGATTGTCCAACCGCAGATCTGGTTCTGAGTATGACTCTATGGCGCGAAACATCCGAATTTATTTGCCCCCTCACCCCCCCAGCGCCTCTTGTATCGCCTCGCGGATTTTGTCACGCGGCGCCGCATACCCCCACCCGACCTCCTGCCCGTTCACCATAATCCCGCGCGGAATCTGGTACTGCATCAGCACCATCCGGTCATCCGCCACATACTCCCGCAAAACCACCTGGTCGCCGAACTCACCCACCACGTCGCGCACCCGCCCCGCCTCGTTGACACTCGTCAGGCAGAAGCTGTTCCAGAACAAATCCACCGCAACCTTGCCGGGAATCGGATCAAACACATACTGCCGCTCCATGAATTCCGGCGGCTCGGCGCTGTAATTCAGTGGCCGCCACAACAGCACCTCGCTTCCACGTTGGTTGATCGCGGCAAATCCCTGCTTGGCAAAAAACGTCGCCGGCATAAACCACCCCTCCCCGGCATAACACAGCACCGCCAGCGCGCTTTTACCCTGCCAGTTGGCTTCCGCCACCGCCTCGGCAACCAGCGCCCGACCCACCCCCTGGTTCTGATACTGCGGCGGCACCCAGATACACGGCATCGCCAGGATATCCCGCCCGGTCAACGCCCAGGGATAAATCTCAATCGGCATCACATACGCCTTCCCCACCGGCTTTCCCTCCATCGCCGCAACCTTGATCCTTAGCCCCTTGTCGATCATGTCCTTGAGCCACGCCATCCGAATTTTGGCGGCGTGGTCGATTTCCTCGGTCTCGCCGACATGGCCGCACGTCCCCACGAACGGCTCGTCCTCGGCCAGCATGTCACGAACCTCAACCGTATTCATATCACCACTCCCCCATCATTAATCCAATTGTGAATTATCTATCTCTCAACAACGGACCTTGTCGAAGTTCATACAATACACCGGGTAGGCGGGATGATCGCACGACCTTTCGAATCCCGCCTTGACAAACAGCGTTTCCGGACCGGTCCAGACCTCGCTGGCCGGAAGACCCGCGCCACGCCGGGGAAACGCCTGCACGTACTTCACCTTCTTACTTTTTAGATCGCACAGAATCGCCGCCAGGAAATAATGCGCCAGGCCCATCTCCCGGTATTCCGGTATTATAAAAAAACAGGTGATCGCCCAGGCATCGGGATCTTCATCCAGCTTGTATGACACCCGAAGTTTCTCCAGGCGGTCACGTTGCAGACACTGACACCAGCCGATTGGTCGGTCGTCGGCATATAGCAAATAACCGTCATAATCCTCCCTCTCAAATACGGCGTTCCTCAATTTGAGATTGTCATCGGCTGTGCGATCCAACCACCCTTTCCAGCTCTCGGTCCACCACGCCGTACAAAAACACCATCCGTGATCGTATTTTTCGCTGTGTACCTTGAAAAAATCCGCCCGACGGGAATCATCGAGCCGATGGACCGAAAACTTCATAGGCGGATGCTCCATTAAAATGTTGGGCCGAACCCGTCATTCGAGGCAGGATTGAGGTACGTAATGTCGTTGAGATTTCACCGATGCCGGACAGTCGACCGTTTTTTCGATGTACCGTAATATACCACCCAAAGACAAACGGCAAAACCCTTTTTTAGATAAAAATGGGCGGAGCCGAATGCCCCGCCCCTGGAAATTTATGCAATCCCGACCCTATTGCAGGACAATAATATCAATCCTGCGGTTCTTGGCGCGCCCCTCGGAGGTCTTGTTCGATGCCACCGGTCGCTCGGCCCCATAACCGGTGGAATTGATCCGGTCCGCAGGAATCGCCATCGCCTGTCGTAAATACTGCATCACCGAAAACGCCCGTTTTTCGGAAAGCCGCAGATTCGCCTTGGCATCACCAGTGGCATCGGTGTGCCCCTCCACCACAAGCTTCGAATTCGGAAACATGCTGATAATCTCCGTCACCTTGGTCAACAACGGAATATGATCGTCCTTGATGTCGCTGGAGTTGACATCGAATGACAACCCCGGCAGGCGCAATACGATATCGTTGGTCGCGTTATACAACACCTGCCCCTGCGAGGGATTAATAAGCGCCTTGGCCGCCTTGAACTTCTCCTCACGCTCGCGCCGCACTTCCAGTTCCGATGCCACCTCATCGTGAGCATCTTCCAGTTCCTTGAGTTTTGCCTCTTTGCTCTCGATCGTCGACGCCAGTTCCTGCTTTTCACTCATCAGCAAACTCACGCGCTCTTCAACCACCCCCGCCAGCTCAATCGGGTCGGCCTCATCCGGCGTCACCCCCAGCATCTTCGAAACTGAAATCAGTTTGTCGGCGGTCTGGGCCAGGGCATCATCCTGCATGGCATCCCGGTCGTGCATGGCGCTGACAACCGCGATCATGCTGTCGGCGGCGGCGCTTGGTCCGTCATCGAACGGAAGAAGCACCATCCCCAGTTTTTCGGCGATACGTTGCATCTGGATTTCATACAGAAGGATCAATTTCTCCCAGGCCTGGTTGTTGCGCTCCAGCGAACGCACCGTCTTGGCCACTGCCGATGCATGCCGCGCCTCGTACTCCGCCAGTTGGGCTGTCTCAATCGATTCAACCCGATTGTACCGATCTTTGGTAAGAATCGAATCAGCGCGAGAGATCGCATGAGCCGCCTTGTTGTATGTCGACATCGCGAACTTTCCGGCGTCATCCGCGATAGCCTTCTCCATCAGCGCATCCGCCTTCCCCAAAATATCCTCCCGGATAGCCTCCATCTCAGCCATATCGTACAGCGGCTTGGCCTTGTTGGCATACTTGATCGCGTTCTGGACGTTGCCATCCTCAACACTCGCCGTGGCTTTGATAAACACTTCCTCCGCCTTCATAAACGACTGCTCCGCCAGCATCGGTGCTTTGGCCTCAACCGCCCGCTCGCGGGGGGAAAGATGTTCCGACAACGATAACCGCGCCACTTCGGTAGCCTTCAGCGCATTGTCCGCCATCTCCACAAACTTCCCCACCGCCTTTTCAATCGTCTGCGGTTTCTTTTGCTTTTCAATTGCCAGGGTTGCCTGCTGGAAATACTTGTCAGCCTTGGCAAAAGTCTTTGGCGCAAATACGTCCGCCTCGACAATTTTTAGCGAATCCATCCGGTTGTTTATTCGATCAAGCTCCGACGTGTCCTGCGCCAAACTCTCGGATACCAACACCGAGGCTATCAATACCAATGGTAAAAGCGTTCTTTTCATCATGTTTAAGTCTCCTCTATGCAATTGAATTATACTGCCAGAGTATAGCACCTGACCCAACCACCGCGCAAGATTGAAAATGGACAAACTTTGTGTGAATTAGTGACCATTTGCGGATCGCCGCTCAACGATATATACCCCGCCGATTATCAAAACCCCGCCGACTATGGTAAAAAAGGTCAGTTGTTCGTTCAAAACCGGAACCGCCACCGCCGTGGTAACCAGTGGCTCCAAATAGATAAACACTCCCGCATCGGTGGCGCCCTTGCGGGCAAGACCCTCCACCCATAACCAGTGCGCCATCCCCAGGCAAAACACCCCGAGGAAAACCAGGACCAGTATGATTGATATCGGAAGACGAATAAATGCCGCCGGTGATGATGTCAACAGAACCGACAGGATAAGAAACAACGTCGGCGGTATCAGCAGAAGATAAGTCAACACCAGCGGATTACAGCGCCGTGAAATATTACGAGTGGCAATGGTATACACCGTCCAGGTAACGCAACTGACCAGTATCAGCCAGTCGCCGTATGACTGCAACCAGTCGAGACGATCCAGCCGCCCTTTCGACACCAGCAGGATCACACCGAACGCCGCCATCGCAATTCCCGCCGCCCGCCGAGACGTGATTTTCTCCCGCAGGAAAAGCACCGATGCCCCCGCGATAAACACCGGGATCGTGGCAATCAGCCAGCCCGTATTGGTGGCGGTGGTGTAATCCAGACCGACCGCCTGTATCCAGAAATGCAATCCGAGTATGATCGACGAAAAAAGCAGAACCCATAAGTCGGCCCGCTCGAATCGCGGCCGTGTCCTTTTAAGGGCCAGGATAAACCGCAACGAAAGCAAACCAAGCACTACGCGCACCGCGATTATTTCAGTCGGCGTGAGATAAGCCAGCGCCATTTTGGTTCCGACAAACGACACTCCCCAGAGAATCACCACCGTGAGAAGCATAACATTAACCATCAATACCATCCCTGAGTATTGGTTTTAATTCATCGACAAGCGCGCGGACATTGCCTATATTGAACGATCAATATAAGGAATAAGCATGATGGTACGCCAGGGAACTTTATATCTCACGCTATTTGTGGCAACTTTCGCGGTCTCCTGGGCGGCCATCCTGATCAAGTTTACCGGAGCCGGGCCGCTTCCCAACGCCTTCTACCGCATGGCGCTGGCCGCAATCATCCTGGCCATCCCCTCCACGGCAAGAACGATTAGAACTCTTCGCACGCTTAACCGAAAACAAATCGGCCTGCTGTTTCTATCCGGATTTGTCCTTGGACTCCACTTCGCAACCTGGGTCACGTCGCTGTTCTATACCACCATCTCCAACTCCATCATTCTCGTCTCCACCAACCCGGTCTTTGTGCTGATCATGGAACGACTCTTCTTCAAAGAAAAGGTCCCCGTCCGCTCGGTGATCGGAATGAGTGCCGCCATGCTCGGCATGCTCGTCATCTCCGGCGGAGACATCAGCCTCGGGCGCGAATATATCATCGGCGATATCCTGGCCGTGATCGGGGCGGTCTGCGTGGCGGTATATCTCATCATCGGACGCACCCTGCGCTCCCATATCGACAATCTCAGCTATACCTTCCCGGTCTATTCCGCGGCGGCCGTAACCATCTTGATCTGCGCGTTGATCAACGGCGACAACCTCATATCCTACCCGGCAAAAACCTGGCTTCTGTTTTTACTCCTGGCGTTGATTCCAACCCTGATGGGACATTCGCTCTACAACTGGTTGCTGAAATACATGCCGGCGCATCTGGTGGCAACCACCGTCCTCGGCGAGCCGATCGGAGCAACCATCCTGGCCATCATCTTTTTCAATGAAATCCCCGGATGGACAACCGTTATCGGCGGGGCGATGATTCTCTCAGGTATTTTCGTGGTCCTGAAACGAAAAAGATCAAGCCCGCAAGATTAACAAGTCACCCGTAAAAATCGCACAAAACTGATCCGGCAAACAACAAATCAACATGTGATCATGTTTGAATCAGACCGGATACCGCCCCATGAGTTTTAATATCGATCCGTGAAAACGATGCAATAATCCCGCTTGCGGAAAAAACATATACGGACATAAATCCGAAACCACCCCAACCCCCTGCTCCGCGCATTTCTTCACAATCTCGGCATTTGCCTTCGGATTACCCATCAAACCGTAAATCCAGATTTTCTTTATCCCCGCCGACAGGCAGTCATCCACCACCTGTGAGACTATTTTGGGCGAGGTCATCACCAGCGCCGCCTCAACCACCGGGTCGATTTCCCCTACATTTCGATAACATGGAAAACCATCGATATCCGGAGCCTTGGGATTGACCGGAATCGCCTCATATCTGCGGTCGATAAACTCTCTCATCAACATCCGGCTGAAATCCTTCGGATTCCGTGAAACCCCGACTATTGCCAGGCGCCGAACCTCCAGGAAATCATAAACCTGTTCGCTGGTTGTGGCAGGCATATTATCCTCCAAAAAAAGTGATACCCCAATATATCTAAAATGCTTCGTGGGTTGAAGCCTAAAATCATGTCATGACCGTAATAACTGATATTGACTTTTATCACGCGTGTTTTATATTTGGGATGCTATGAAAAAACATTTGATCATACTGGAACAGGCATCCCGACGGAACTTCCGCTCCGTCGACATCGAACCGCAATACCAGCCGGACAACGCCTCCGGCCTTCAGGACACTTGATCATAGCAATTCATAACGCGTAATCTTCCAGACAACGTATTCCCTGTCATTGACAAATAAAGCATAAGGGGTTGGATATGGCTATACAACTAAACGGGTCAGGACTGACCATTGAAAAACTGGTAAAAATCGCCAGGCATAACGAACCGGTGGAATTATCCGCCGAGGCAATCGAACGAATCAAGAAATGCCGCGCCATGCTCGAGAAAAAAATCGAAGCCAAAGAAATCATGTACGGCGTCAATACCGGCATCGGCGAGTTTTCCGAAGTCGTCCTCAACGACGAACAGGTGCGCGACTTCCAGAAATATCTCATTTACAATCACTCCGCCGGGATCGGCGATCCGGCCCCGCTTGAATACGTCCGGGGCGCGATGACCGCGCGAATCAACGTTCACGCCCACGGAAATTCCGGCGTGCGGCCCGAAGTCACCCAGACCCTGGTGGCCATGCTCAACAAGGGCGTAACCCCGTTCATCTGCCAGAAAGGCTCGGTCGGTGCCTGTGGCGATCTGGCCCCGATGGCCCAAATCGCCCTTCTGATGATGGGCGAGGGCAAAGCATATTATCAGGGTGAACTGCTCGACGGAAAAACCGCTATGGAAAAAGCCGGCATCCCGATTCCGGGACTGAAAGCCCGCGATGGGCTGGCGGTTATCAATGGATCAAATGTCCTAACCGCCATGAGTGCCATCTTTTTGTTCGACGCCAAACGCTGGCTGAAACAGGCCGAGATCGCGGCGGCGATGTCGCTTGAGGCGCTCAAGGCCAACATGAAGCCATACAGCGCCAAACTTCACGAAGTGCGCGGATTCAAGGGCGCGGTCCGGTCTGCCGAGGACATCCGCAAGTGTGTCGCCGGTGGCGACCTGGCCGAAAACAAAATCAAGTGCAAGGTGCAGGATGCCTACTCCATGCGCTCCACCCCGCAGGTGATCGGTGCCGCCCACGATGCCCTCGCCTATGCCCGTTCGCAGGTGGAAATCGAACTCAACGGCGTCGGCGATAATCCGATCTTCTTCCCCGATGAGGACATGCAACTGTCCGGGGCGAATTTCCAGGGAACCCCGGTCGCGGTGCCGATGGAAATGGCCGGCACCTGCATTACTATGGTCAGCGTCATGTCCGAACGGCGCATGAACCGCCTTAACAACCCGGCCCTCAGCGTCGGACTGCCCCCGTTTCTCACCAAAGGCGCGGGAATGTTTTCCGGGCTGATGCTCAGTCAGTACACCGCCGATTCACTGATTGTTGAACAGCGGATTCTCTCGGCTCCCGCCTCGGTCCAGTCCATCCCGGCCGCCGCCGACCAGGAGGATTTTGTCTCGATGGGCATGAATACCGCTATCAAGAATTTCCAGATTCTTGACAACGCCTATGGCGTACTCGGCATCGAGTTCATGGCCGCCGCGCAGGCCCTTGACCTCCGCGAATACGACTTCGGCAAGGGAACGACTACGGCCAAAGCAGTGGTTCGCAAACATGTCGACTTCCTCGATATCGACCGCCCCCTCTACCCCGACCATACCCGCATGAAAGAACTGGTCAAATCATGCGAAATTCTCGATGCGGTCGAAAAAGAGGTTGGCCCGCTGGAATAAATAGCATATTTTTTGGTGACGACTACAATCACGGGGCTGTACAAATTATGGTACAGCCCCTTTTTTATCGGAGGGAATATGAAATTCAGCACAATCTGGGTCAACCGTAAATTCGCCCTCGACCAACCGACCGAGCTTTTCCCGGCCATTGTCGAGCGCCTCCGCGGCACCCCGGCGCGACTGGAGGAGCTGGTGCGCGGCATCCCTAAAAACGTCCTGATCCGGCCCGAAGGTGACAGATGGTCATTGCAGGAACACGTCGGGCATCTGCTCAAAGCCGAACAACTCTGGGCCTTTCGCGTCGAAAACTTCTTAAAGGGAGAAACTGAACTGCGCGAGGCCGACTTGAAAAACAACGCGCTGGAAAACGCCAATGACATCCCGATCGAAAAAATCCTCGCCGATTTCAGGGAATCACGCATGGTGCTGGTGGCAAAGATGGACGCCATGACCGAATCCGACGCCGCCCTGAGCGCACATCATCCGCGCTTGAACAAACCGATGCGCATGATCGACCTGGCCTTCTTCGCCGCCGAGCACGACGACCACCATCTGGCATGCATAACTAGGATTAAACAGACAAAGTAACATAAGGCCAATAGGCCATAAGTCATAAGTCATAAAAAGAGAGGGCAAGAGCATGGATCAGGATTTGCCGGACATATTGTATAAATATAGACGATGGAGTGACGATTTTTCTCATGATAAAGCTTCATTGCTAAAGAATGAAATTTATTTTGCATCAGCAGAGCAATTCAACGACCCTTTTGACTGCTCAATTCCAGTAAGATATGAAAACGCTACTGATGAACAGGTAATAGGATCAATTAAAAAGCATGTTGCGGAAAATTACTCACATTATAACAGAGAGAAAAGACGAAAAATAGAGGCATTAATGATAAAAGAAAAAAAGTGGAAAGATCCTTCACGCTTAGAATCTGAAAAGAGTGAATATTTAAGTAATTTATTTAAAAGAGGGATTTTCTCTTTGTGTATGGATGCAAGAAATGTACTCATGTGGTCTCACTATTCTAATTCACATTGTGGTTACTGTATAGGGTATGACAGAAAGAAAATGGAACATTTTTTTAAATCCGATGTCTTCAATCAATCTAAATTGATTATTGATCCATATAAGGTTATTTATAGTAAAGATTACCCTGTATTTGAACTATATGATAATTCGACTGATGAGGAATTTTTCGTAAGATCACTTATCACAAAATCTAAATCTTGGGAATATGAAAAAGAGGTAAGATATATATGCATTGAAAGGACAAAGTTTTCGTTAACATTGCCAGATGAGATAATTGTTAAAGTAATCCTGGGATTGAAATTTGCTAAAGATCATATATCTACAGTAATTTCTCGCATTAAAGAATCCTCTGATAAAGTGAGTTTATTCCAAGCCAAAATGGCCAAATATGAATTCGCACTAGATTTTGAAGAAATCGACTACTAATAATCTCTTCGATTGAAAACCAACAGCGTCACCAGGTAGATCACCACCGCAAACGCCAGCGTCGTCCAGATCGCATACCCGTTGATCAATCCCTCGCCCGTCATCAACGCTACATAATTGGCATCCATCTCACTGAATTTCGGCAGAATGGTATACAGCACGTCAAGCACCGTCTTCCAAACCGAATCACCCAGAAAACCGTACACCATCTCCCGACCGGACAGCATCCCGGCTGAAAATGAAATAACAAAATAACCCATCACCGACAACGCCCCGGAACGGCTGAGTACCCCGAAGAAAAAGACGATGGCAAAGATACAGAGAAAAATCACATACGAAAAAAACAACCCGTAGAAAAACGTCCAGACAAACATCCCCACCTTGAGACTGATCACCAGCCAGACCAAAACCGACATCACCGTCAGAATCGCCAGCTTGATCAGGTATACCGACACGAATTTCATCGACAGCAAACTGAGCCGGTCAATCGGCTTGGAAAGCGCCAGTTCGATCCGCCCTTTGCTCAAGTACGACGGCATCAGCCAGGCGGTGCCAAACACCATCAGGAATATGACAAATCCCCAATATCCATCAAAGAAATATCCCAACCCCTTCGCAACCATGTCAGGAGTAAGAAAATCGTCGTCGAGAATATCCGTACCCATGAAATTCACATTGGGCAACAACGCAAACAACACTATCAAAAATACCACCACGATCCCGTACAGGTAGAGAATTTTCCCGCTCTTGATCTCCAGCAGGGAATCATACAGTATGGCCAGGAATTTATTCATGTGACACATTTCCCCGGATCAATTGCATGAAGCTCTCCTCCAGGCTGATCTTGATCGGTGTCACCGAAACCAACTCCACCTCGCTCTTGCGCAACAAATCGACCAGTGCATTCACCTCGCGAGCCTCGTGGAAACTGATCGCAATCGCATTCTGCTCGATCTGCGCGTGCGGATACTCCGCCTTCACTTCGGATGCAACCTCCGATGATAGCGCGGTCATTTCAATGCGGTATGACGGCTTGGCCCCGATTAATCCACTGACCGGGCCGCTTTTAATCAACCGACCCTTGTCCAGAATCGCCACCCGGTCGCACACCGATTCCACCTCGGCCAACAGATGCGAATTTAGAAATACTGTCTTCCCCTGCTTTTTCAAATCGAGCAGGACCGAACGGATCTCATGGCGGCCGATCGGATCGACCCCGTCGGTCGGCTCATCGAGAAAGATAATCTCCGGGTCGTTGATCAACGCCTGGGCCAGCCCCAGCCTCTGCATCATCCCCTTGGAATATTTCTTGATCTTGGTTTGCCGCCATTGCGTCATGCCGACCAGTTCAAGCAGACCGACACTTCGCTCTTTAATCTCCAACGGCGACAAGCCCGTCATCCCGCCAAAACAACTCAGCATCTGCGCCCCGGTGTGGTACGGCGGAAAACGGTGATTTTCGGGCAGGAATCCAACCTTCTGACGCGCCGCGGCTTTGGCCATGTCATGACCGTTAATGCGCCCCGAACCGCTACTGGGCTGAAGTGCCCCCAGCAGAATTTTCACCAGCGTTGTCTTGCCCGCCCCGTTAGGACCCAGCAGGCCGAATATCTCACCGCGATACACTTCGAGACTGACATCATTGAGCGCCCGGACCTCATGCCCCCCGAACATTCCCTTGAAAGTCTTCGACAGGCCGGAAACTTGTATGGCGGACGTGGTACTATTCATACTGCTTGAGAGTCAATTCCATAAAATGATTGCACCGGTGTCTGGCATGAGATGTACGGCATGGCATGATTAAAACACCGCCTTGACCAAAAGGGAAACCGCACCGACAATCAATAACAACAGGATGATCGGCGCGAATATACCCAGAATTCCCAATCCAACCCCCAGGACCGCACCGAATACCCCGGCGATAATACCGAAAATGGCGCCAACCAGTCCGAAGATCAGGCCGATAATACCACCGATCAGTCCACCGAGCAGACTCAATCCCCCGGTCCCCAGAAACCAGAGCACCAGTAATGTGATTGCAATTGTCGCAAAAGTCTTCATACGCTCACCCTTCGTTTACTTCTCTATACGTGTAAACAAGATAAACGGTTTCAAACATCGGAGCAAGATCTTGCTTTAATATAACTGCGAAATCTCCAGAAACATTAAAGCAAACAACCTCGTAGTTTCTTATGATTAACGTGCAACGGGTGTTTTCAACATGAACTATTACGCTCTCACATCAGGAAAGCCGACATCGTCATGACATCGAGAAATGGTCATACCGTTCTGGTTCTTGTGATTGCCGCAACGCTTTGCCTTACCGGCCCCTCCCTCGCCTCACCACCTCCAAATCTTTCTGATATAATCGACACCACCAAAGCCAAAGCCCTCTTTGAAATGGCCCAGACCATCTCCGAGCAGGATGGCGGGCGATTGTGGGGCAAAAAGCTCTACGGCCCGATGCTGTTTGTTGACCCGCAAACCCGTATCGCCGTCGCCAATCAATCCGATCGCGATGGCCAATTGTATCGGGTGGGAAGTATGTACGCCGGAGTGCTTGATGAGTCAGTCAACCTTGCCAATACCGCCGCCCCCTGGGGCGGAATCACCTGGACCATGATACTCTGGCCCCGTATGACAGCTTCCGAATACGACCGCGCCGCTCTGATGATGCATGAATCATGGCACCGCATTCAATACGAACTGGGCTTTCCCATGGTGACCTCCCGATGCTCCCACCTGGATCGGCTCAACGGACGATTCCTGCTTAAAATGGAATGGCGCGCGCTGGCCTCGGCCCTGACCAGTCAGGGCGCCGCCCGTGACAAAGCTCTTAAAGACGCCCTGATATTCAGAGAGTACCGCCGTTCATTGTTCACCCATGCCCGGCAACACGAAAACGAGTATGAAATGCATGAAGGCCTCGCCGAATACACCGGCCTCAAACTGTCCGGCCTGACCGAAAATCAACTCCGACAAATCATGGCCAAACGTCTGAAGGAAGCCGAAAATAGCGACAGTTTTATTATGTCCTTCGCCTATCAGTCCGGCCCGGCCTATGGCCTATTGCTTGATGATTTAAAAATCGACTGGCGCGAGGGTCTGCGGCCGGTCGATGATATTGGAAAGATTCTCCGGGAGTTTCTGTCCTTTCGCTATCCCGACAACATTGCCGATGCCGCCGCTAACCGCTATGATGCATACGACGGCAACCTGCTACTGGCCGCTGAAAAAGAATATGACAAGACACAAAAAGAACTGCACCGGAAATATACCGGGATTTTCGTCGACGGCCCGGTCTTGGTCCTCCCCAACGCCAACATGAATATCGGCCACAATCCCGGCGAAGCACTTTTTTCTCTTGATGATTACGGAGTGGTGCATCAGACCATGACCGTCACCGCCGACTGGGGAAAACTCACCGTTACCAACGGCGCCCTGCGCGACAAAAACTGGATGTTCGTAAAAGTCCCGGCGCCGAAGGAATCTGCCGGCAATCCCATCACTACGAACGGCTGGACATTGCAATTAAACGACGGTTGGAAAATCCTCCCCACCGCCCAAACCGGAAATTACCTGATCGTAAAAGAATAATCGTCAAACGATCATTTGGCTGGCACCATCCCCCGTCCCCCGCGTGACAAATAACTCGCCAGTTGAATATAAGAATTCAAACGACGCTCCATATACTCCAACTGTTCCGGCATTAAATCGGACAAATCCATTTCAAGATACGGCTTATCATAAACATTGTATAAGAACGTCCCCGCCCCGACCCAGTTAAAGACAAACAGTGAATCCTGTAGTAATCCTATCTTTTCATCCGCCACGATCACCGCAAAACCGGGATCATCCGGGTGCAACGACAACACATCCCGCCCCCAGAAAATACTGGACGCAGGCAATCCCATAATGTGCAACAAGGTCGGAACAATATCCACCTGGCTTGCAATACTCGTATTTCGTTGTGCCGAATCACCGATCAGGCCGGGCGCATAAATAAACAGGGGAATATTGAAATTAGCCGGCGCCAGCGGATACTTGCCGCTCTGGTGCGGGTAATGATCGGCGGTGATAATGAAAATCGTACTGTCAACAAACGGCTCGTGTTCGATACCATCGAAAAACCGCCCCAGCGCCCAGTCGGTATAGTAAAAACTGTTCAGCTTGCGATTGTCCTCGGAATCATCATCGAATCTCCTGAAACGGTCATCGGGAATCAGGTACGGATCATGATAGCTGAGCGACAACGCGGTCAGGTTGAACGGTCGTGGGAAACTGTCGATTTTATCCGCCAGCGCTTCAAAAAAGGCATGATCGGCAACCCCCCATTTGCCCAATCGTGGTGCATCGCCGAAATCATCCTCGCCGTAAAAACGGTCATACCCCAACGCCCGCAAAAACCCCTCCATATTGTCGAATTCGATATCACCTCCATGTGCGAAAATCGATGTCACTCCGTACTCATCAAGAATTTCCGCCAGCGAGCGGAAAGGATGCGCGGCCGAGTACCGTTTCATTATCGACCGCCCCGGCAATGCCGGGAAGGAACAGACAATGGCCGGTAGGCCGCGATTGGTCCGGATACCATTGGCGTAATAATCCGTAAACAACAATCCGCGCCCCGCCAGGCTGTCAAAATGCGGCGAGATATTCAAATCCGAACCCAGCACACCGATCCGGTCATTCGACCAGCTCTCCATAATGATAATAACCACGTTGGGAATAAAGTCACGTTGTTGCATTGCCGTTAATTCTCTCGTCAAATCAAGACTGTCAACCGAAACCGACGGGGTAATCCCAAGCATGTCACAAACCGTCCCATAGGCCTCATCAATGGGATAAAAACCAAATCGTTGTTTATCCGGATCGTCCGGTGAACGACCGTCCTGCCACTCTTCATACAGGGAATGCCCGAACGTATACACGCTGTTCAGGGCCAGCTGATTGGCAAACTGATCCTCACAGAAAAAAGCCGCTCCCCAGTCGAGGGCCTTCATGCCCAGCTTCCCGCGCACGGCAAACACCAACAGCGCAATCAACACCACGTGGCAGACAATCCGCATCGTTATCCCGGAATACGACCGATAACGCCCCAACCGGGCCAGCCCGAGTCTGATGGTAATATGATATATGACTGTCAATCCCAGCACCAGCAGGGTCAGCTTCCAAAACGCCGCGTCGCTGACAATGCTGTATATAAACAGACCATAGTGTTCCATGTATTCCACCGCCCAGAAATTCAGGCGACTGCCGAAGATTTCAAAAAAGCGAATGTCGGCGATGCTCAGAAAAATAAAAAATCCCAAAAACAGCGTCAGCACCCCCGCGAAGATCTTCTGTATGCTCCTTTTATGAAAATCGACACCCGGTAAAAGCGAAATCATGTAAAGCGGAATGAACAAGATCGCCAGGACCTTGGCATCAAACCGAAATCCCAGCCAGAAGGCGTGAATAAGATTGGATGCTCCGCTTGCCACGGCAAGCTCCCTATGCCCCCATAAAAAAAGCAGTCGCAATAGCGCGAAAAACAGCGCCGAGATGGCGAACATAATCAGCCAGACGGCCGTGTGGTGCGGTATATGTAATCTTGCTTTCATAACGGCATCCGGTTTTCATCATCACCGGATTCAATCAATATAACAGGAAATAAAGAGGATTGAAATAATACTTTGCTGAGATGCCCACCGACCTGGGAGCCGGCCTTTCTTATTCCACAATAACAGCGGTGCCATAAGCCAGCAGTTCGGCCGCGCCCTGCATGATATACGACGTCGAAAAACGAACCGACACCACTGCGTTCGCACCGAGTTTTGCGGCGTCTTCGATCATGCGGTCCAGGGCCTGTTCACGGGTTTCCGCCAGCATCTTGGTATAATCCGAGACCTCGCCGCCGACCATGTTTCGTACTTGCGCCATGATGTCATGCCCGATATGCCGCGCGCGAATGGTATTGCCTTTAACCAGTCCCAGGCTTTTCACTATCTTCTTGCCCGGAACCGTATCGGTTGTCGTTACAATCATCTGGTTACCTCTTTGTAGCGGTCTCTGTGATAGGCGAATAATCGTTCCCGAATCACCGACACGATTAGCACCAACAGGCCCAGGATACCGGTCCCAACGGCGATTTTGAGTAATATCGGCTTATCAGGATTCATAAAAAAATCCTGGCACAAACAAAACGCACCGATCGCCAAAAATAAAATCGCCGAAATCGAAAGGAGAATCCAACCGGTCCCACGCTCCAGCCTGCGATAAAGACCTGTCCAATATCCCTCCCAGACTGACTCTGGAATGTCTGCATACTTCACGGCGCCGGTCACCTCCTTCAACGTGCGAAACGCGTCCAACTCTTTCTGCAATTCCGGATCAACCGCCAGGTGTCGTTCAAATTCAACCACCTGGTCGGGCGTCAATTCACCGTCGACATATCCGGACAGCAGGACATAATGCTTTTTCTCACTATTCTTGTTCATCATCAATCAACAACTTTGCCAGTTTCTTCCGGGCATAATATAGCCGGGACATAACGGTTCCTTTCGGGATCTTCAGCATGGTCGCGATCTCTTCATACGAACAATCCCTGAAATGCTTCAACGATATAATTTCGCGGTCATCCGGATCAAGCTTCATCAGCGCGATCTGAATGCGTTGGACTTGTTCCTGGCGCATCATGGCCGCCTCGGGATTGGAATCCGCCACCAACAGATACTCGCAGTCTTCGAGTGTCACCTCGCGCGATTCCTTATTCTGCCGCCGTTGCAGGCGATTTAGGCACAGGTTCTTCAGGATCGAATAAAACCAGGGAAAAAACTGCTGGCTTTGATCAAAAGTCCGTGCCGACTTAAACACCCGGATAAATGCCTCCTGAGAAATATCATAGGCTTCATCCTTATTGCCGACCATGCCCAACGCAAGAAAGTAAGCCCTTTTTTTGTACTTCTCAACCAGGCCCCTCATTGCCCGCTTCTTGCCTGCGGCAATCCGGCTGACCAACTCATTATCGCTGAGCGTTGTCTCTTCCGTTTTATATACTTGGAAAAAGAACATATATTCAAAAAAAGAGCAAATTTATATCGTTGCGCAACAAGAAATTATGATTTTTTGCAATTATTGTGACGGCAGGCCGTCAGGCAGGCTGAGCATTCGGTCGATCTCCGCCCCCTTATCGGACTCACCCAGTCTTTTTATCGTTATTACGTTGCGCCCCGCTTTTTTGCCGGCGGTCACTTTTTGCACCGCATAATGATGGTTGCTGACCATGGCAATCTGATGCAAATGGGTGATGATCAGCAGTTGAAAATTGGTCGCCAACTGCGATAGCCTCTGCGCCACCGCGTTGGCGGTCGCGCCCCCGATGCCGGCATCGATCTCATCGAACACCAGCAAACGCTGTCCCGTCTTCACCCCTCGTTTATCAGCCGCCTTCAACGCCAGCATGACTCGGGAGATCTCACCCCCGGATGCAATCTTGCTGAGCGGCTTGAGCGGTTCACCTGGATTGGCGGTGAATAAAAACCGTCCGCTCTCCAATCCCTCCGGACCGGGGCGCACCCGGGTATCACCGAGTAAAATACCGTCAGGATCAGGTTCGGTTACAAACTCAAACTCAAACCCGGCATCGGCCATACCGAGTTCGGCAAGTTCTTTGACCGTCAGCCCGGCCAGCCTGATCGCCGCCTCCCGGCGCGCGCTCGACAGTGCCACGGCCAGCTCGCCGTATTGCGTGAACAACCGTCGTTCCTGATCTTTCAATGCGGACAGGCGGACCTCGACATCAATAGTCATACCAAGTTTGTTATTAATGTCCTCCAGCGTGGCCAGAATAGCTTCTTCCGAACCGCCGTACTTTTTCTTCAAACGATACAGCTCATCCAGACGCGCGTTGATCTCCTCCAGCCGTTCCGGATCATCTGGTATCGACGACCGGTACACCTCGATCTCCGTCCGCAACTCATCGAGATTGATCATGGCGGTATCGAGTAATTCCAGTCGTTTCTCAAGAGAACGATCCAGCTCGACCATATCTGACAATTCGCGCTGGCATAACCCCAGGGCGCTCAGGGGACCGGCCTCATCCCCCTCCAGCAGATCCAGCACCGCGCCGCTCTTCTGACCCAGTTCACGCGAGGAATCAAGAATCTTTTTCTCGGCCAGGATTTCTTCTTCTTCTCCCACTCGCACCTGGGCCCGCTCTATTTCTTCTTGCTGGAAAACCAGCAATTCTCGTTCGTTCTTTTCGTGTTCTTTGCGGGCGACCAGCGCCGCGAGTTTCTGCCCGGTTTCGTGCCACCCATGATACCGATCGCGCACTTCTTCAACCGCTTGCTCCTGCCCGGCGAAGTGGTCTAAAAACGACAGGTGAAAACGATCATCAAGTAACTGCTGATGCGCGTGTTGCCCGAACAATTCCGCCAGGAGAACCGTGAGCGGTCGGACCTGCGCCAGGGTTACCAGTTGATCGTTGACGAAAATCCGTGACGCCCGGGCGAGCGGAATCTCCTTGCGCAACACCAACTCGTCACCCGCCGGGTCAATCCCGGCTTCATTGAGAACATGTTTCACGTCAGCGGTGTTACCGCAGTCGAAAACAGCCTCGATTATCGCCAGTTCGGAACCGGAGCGAATGTCATCCTTATCCGCCTTCTCCCCCAAAACCTGTGCCAGGGCGCCGACAATGACCGATTTGCCCGCACCGGTTTCACCGGTGAGGACATTCATCCCGGCCTCGAAATCAATCTCCAGCCGGTCCACCAGCGCGAAATTTTCTATGTGAATCCGCCGTAACATCGCGTTATTCCCGCCGCTTGATCAGTTCGAATATTTCCGCCTCAAGCCGACGGGCCGTGGCTTCATCGCCATCCTTCTCCGCCGCCTTCAATTCACCCTTCAGCCTGTCAATCAGGCGCTCCTGTTTGAAACCGGCGATCTTTTTCGCAATACCCTTTATCGTCGCCGAAATATTATGGCCTTCCCAGTCTTTGACCGCCAGCGATGAAAAAGTCTTTTTTAGCGTCTGTTCTTCCAGATGATCCATCAGCGCCGATTCGGAAATCGTCCCCTTTTTTCGATAAATACCGATCACCGCCGAATATAACTGCCCCATCGTTTCGGAGCGAAAATCATCGGATGATATCTTCTCATGAATGGAATCGATATATTGCGGATAATGCACGATCAGCGCAATTAAATCCTTTTCGATATCAGCCACGCGCCCCGGCGGTGCTCCCTCACCGACGCCGCCCGACACCGCGTCCGTCTTGCCCGACAACAAATCATAAAACGAGCGCGGGTTAACATTTAACCGTTCGGCCGCCGCCGTAATCAGCAGGTCGCGTCGCGTCCGATCTCCGATTTTTCCCGCCAGCGCCGCCATCTCCTTGACCAGTTTCTCCTTCACGATAATTCCGGCCTTGTCCAGATCGATATGTTGCAGGCGGAAATCAAGATACTCCATCGCGCTTTCCCGAACCGCATGAATCGCATCGGCGCCACCCTTTACCGCCAGCGAATCAGGATCATCCCCCTCCGGGGCCTGCATGATACGCACCTCCAGCCCCGCGTCGTACAGCACGTCCACCGAACGCATCGCCGCCTTCAATCCGGCCGAATCGGAATCGAAAAATAAATACGCGGTGTCGGCAAAATGCGCCAGCATCCGCGCCTGTTGCAGGGTAAATGCCGTCCCCGACGATGCCACCGTATTGGTAATCCCCACCTGGTGCAACATGATCACATCGAAATAACCCTCAACAACAATCACTTCGTTCTGGCGACGAATCTCATTGCGGGAGTAATTCAAGCCATACAACACATTGCTTTTGTTGTACAGCGGCGTTTCCGGAGAATTCATGTACTTGGCCATTTCACCCTTTTTCAGCGCCCGCCCCCCGAACGCAATCGGCTTGCCGCTCTGGTTGAAAATGGGTATCATCAACCGTTGCCGAAACCGGTCAAAATAGGAATCGCGTTTGTCCGAATGAATAATCAACCCGGCCCGCTCCAAATCCTTATGATACAAGTCCTTTTTTAAGGCATACTTCAACAAACCGTCCCATTCCTCACCCGCAAGACCAAGTTGAAAAAACGCAATCGACTCGTCGTTCAACCGCCGCACTTCCTTTAAATAATGCATCATCTTCTCACGAAACCGGTCCGAAAACAACAACCCGGCATAATATTCCATCGCCACCTGGTGGGCGTAATGCAGGCGATCGAGTTCATCGCGACGGGTGGAATCACCGCGCGATTCCTCGATACGAATCCCCGCGCGCTGGGCCAGGTAACGCACCGCCTCGACAAACGTCATGTTCTCATGTTCCATCAGAAAATTGAAGACGTTGCCGCTGGCCCCGCATCCGAAACAGTGATAAATCTGCTTTTCCGGAGCCACGGAAAATGATGGCGTCTTTTCGACATGAAAGGGACAGACCGCAAAATAATTGCGACCACGCTTTTTCAAACGCAAATACTGGCTGAGCAGGTCGACAATGTCCGTCGCCTGGCGAATCTGTTCAATGGTATCCTGAGATATCATGACTTACTTATTTCAGCTTGACGACCGTCACTCCGGAACCTCCCTCGTTCCAGTTACCGAGGCGAATCGATGCCACCGCGGTATGCCTCTTGAGGAACTCGGTCATTGATTTGCGAAGCGCGCCGGTTCCCTTGCCATGCACGACATACAACTGGGTCAGGCCGGAGATAACCGCCGAATCGAGAAACTTGTCCAGCGCCTCCCGTGCCTCCTCGACCGTCATTCCCCGCAGGTGAATTTCCGGACCCGGCGCCGTCAGTTCGCGTAATCCGCCCCCCCCGTTCGCGGCGGTCGATTTATCCGAACTATCCGTTGCTATCCTCTTTAATGAATCCGAGGCCACCGTCACCAGGATATTGCCAACCCGCACCTTGGCCCGATTATCACTCATCAGTTCCGCCAGTTCGCCTTCCTGTTTGAGCGATTCTACCCAGACCACGTCGCCGATTGCCGGCGTATTGGATGGTTTCGCCCCGGCCGCCTGTTTCGTCTTTAAATGCTCGTGACGCTTGCGGGCCTTTTCAAGAAAACGATGAGAATTCTTTACCGACTCCTTTGATGCCTGGCTCTCCCTGATATTTTTAACCAGTCGCTCGATTTCCAGCCGTGATTCGGCCAGTAAAGTTTCCATCTCCTTGAGTGAATCCCGGCGAGTATCGTCGATTTCATTTTTCAATTTGTCGGATTGTACCCGGTAGTACTCTTCCAACTGCGCGGCATGTTGTAACCGCTCCTCCAGCGTCGCCTTATCGGAACGTAGCGTCGCCAGTTCGCTTTCCAGCGAATCGATCAACACGGTCAGCGAACGCTCGCCCTTGCCAAGTAACTCCGAGGCGTGCTTGCTGATATCGGCAGGCATCCCCAGACGTTGCGCTATCTCCACGGCATACGACGCCCCGGGAATGCCGATCAACAACCGATAAGTCGGCTTGAGCGAGGCCCGGTCAAATTCAAACGAGGCGTTTTCGACCTCGGGATGCGTCATCGGCAACGTCTTCAATTGCGAGTAATGAGTGGTTACGATCACCTTCGACTTGCGTCGGATCAACTCCAGCAAAATCGCCTCGGCCAGCGCCGCCCCCTCCTTGGGATCTGTCCCCGCACCGATCTCATCGAGAAGAATCAGTGCGTTCGGCCCGGAGTGTCGGACCGCAAATACGATCTGCCGAATATGCGACGAAAACGTCGACAGCGACAATTCAATCGACTGCTCGTCGCCGACATCAGCGAGAATATTATCAAAAAGGCCTATTTCAGTATTCTCGTCGACCGGAATGTGCAAACCCGATTGCGCCATCAATACCAGCAGGCCGACCGTCTTGAGTGCCACCGTCTTGCCTCCGGTATTCGGCCCCGTTACAATCAATGCCAGGCGATCGTTATCAAGCGCAATGTCATTGCCGACAATGGTGCTCTTGTCCTCGACATAGTACAACAGCAACGGGTGCCGCGCATTCCGAATATCGAAACGACTCCGCCCGATAACTCGCGGCTCCTCGGAATCGGTCTTGATTGACAGGCCCGCCGAGGCATGGATGATGTCCAATGTCCCGATGATATCGATATTGCTCAAAAGCCGATCCGAGGCCTCCCCCACCATCCCGGTCAACTGCCGCAGGATACGGTCCATCTCCAGTCGCTCCTGCTGATACAACAAACCCAGTTGATTGTTGAACTCGACCGTCTCGTTCGGCTCAATGTACAATGTCGCTCCCGATTGCGACCGGTCGTGCACTATCCCGGCATCCTGCCGAAACTGTCCCGACAGCACCGGGATCACATAGCGACCGTCCCGTTGCGTAACCATGTCATCCTGCCAGCCCGGCGTCTTCTGACGCTCCGACAGAATGTTTTCCAGGCGGTGGATGATACGCCGTCGCAAACTGCCGATATCACTCCGAATCTGTTTCAGGTGTGATGAGGCGCTGTCCTTGATACTTCCATCGTGGTCAATGGACTTGTCAATCGCCTTGCGGAGATCTGGAAAGGGATGAAGTTTCACCAGGTACGGAGCAATCAGCGGAAAATTGTCGCGCTCGCCCTTGGCGTAATCATGAAGACTGCCCGATACGTCAATCAACTCCATCACCGCAAGCAAATTCATCGGTTCGATAAAAATGCCCTCGGTCTGAGACTTGAGCAGAATTTCTCCGATATTCTCCAGGCGGTAAAGCGGAAAAGCCTGACCGAAACGGATGATATCCCGCATCTGAGACACCTCCGCCAGCTTGATCCGAATCAGGTCAGCATCGACCAGCGGAGCCACCTCATCGACCTTCGCCACACCATACTGCGTCAGGCAAAGCCCCCTGAGAATATCAATTATCTTGTGATACTCAAGAACCTCGAGGGTATGCTCATCAAAAGAAGTCATCGTTATTAAACACCATTAAAAAAGCCGGTTCACACCGGCTTTAATATACGCATCAATCGTATAAAATTAAATAGCATATTCTAGATATTCGGATTCGAAGTACTGAAAAAGCGATCTATCTGGTAAATAACCCGGTAGACCTGCTCACGATCCTCTTCATCAAAATCAAATTGTTGTGAATCACCGGTTGTGGATTGATAGAGCAGGGTCTGCTCCACCTTATCCATGAAACTGTCGTTTCCGGGGTGCAAACCCGCAGAGGTTTCATAAAGCAATGGTAGGGTTCGCGCAAAGGTCGGCCCCAGAAAGGATTCACCGAAATCATCGTAAAAACGTTCCGGGAGTGGCATTAAAAATACCACGAACACCACGAAGCTGATTATCACCCAACCCCGCAAAGCGCCAACCAGCGCACCGCCGAGTTGATCCTTCTTGCCAAGTTTTTGAAGGTTGGCAATCTTGTAAAAAAGCATCCCCAGTAACTTGAAAACCGCATAAATGATTGCCAGTAGGATAATAAACGAAATAATCGCCGTCACCAGAGGCGAACCGCCCACCGCCTCATATACCTTGATGGCAATCACATCGATATAGTTTACGGTAATAATTACCGTCGCGGTGAGTACGGCGAGCGCTACCAATTCCCGGATCAGCCCCTTCTTCGATCCGACAATGATAGCCGCGACGAGAAGAATCAGAAGTAGTATATCTATCCAGTTCATCCCCTTACTCCTTCCCTGGAATTAGTTTCTGTTCCCAACGGGATTCACGCTATTCGCCGGCGAGCAACTCTCGAACCAGCCGGTTTACCAGCTTGCCGTCGGCTTTGCCCTTAATGTCGGGCATTAAATGCTTCATGACAAGCCCTAATTTGGCCGGTGAATCTGCTCCGGTTTCCGCGATTGCGGCAGTGATCAGGTCGCGTAGCTTCTCCTCGGAAAGTTGCTCCGGGAGGTATTCTTCGATAATGTGAAGTTCCGCCGATTCCTTGTCGACCAGATCGGAGCGGTTGCCCGCCCGAAACTGCTCTATGGAATCCCGCCGTTTTTTTGCGGCACCACTAAGGACCACAACAATATCCTCGTCGGTAACGTCTTCCCCCTTGTCAATCTGATAATACTTGATATCAGACTTAAGGCCCCGAAGCACCGTGACCTTAAACCGGTCACCACCCTTCAGGGCCATAATCAAATCTTTGTCAATACGTGTTAGGAGACCCATCTCTCCTAACCATCCGTTTGCTGCAACTTGCGCATTTTGCGCTTCGCGGCATTCAATTTTCTCTTGCGCCGTTCAGACGGCTTTTCAAAATGCTGATGCTTTTTTATATCAGACAAAATGCCAGTCTTCTCGCAAAATTTATTGAAGCGGCGAAGGGCTTTTTCGAAAGATTCATCATCTCGAACCCTAACGCCTGTCATTAACACCCCCCCTTCCAGCGTAAAAAGTGATTATTATTCTCATAGTAATACATTATACCATTTCTATAAGCAATGTCAATAAAATAATTTACGGCAAATAGGCGACAAATCTTAACACCCCGAACGTTCTTCAAACAAAACCTCGCGGCGAGCATTTGACAACAGGTGAAAATGAAGATGGGAAATGATCTGGCCCGCACCCGAACCGTTGTTCAAAACCAATCGGAAATTATCCTCGATTTCCAGCCTTTTGCTAACCTCACGAATTGCCGCCATGAGTCGCCCCAAAAGGTCGTCAGGGATTTCCGCTAACCGTTCGAAGTGAGCTTTGGGACAAATCAGCAGGTGAATCTCCGCACGCGGCAGAATATCCTCGAATACGAGCACCGCGTCGTCCTCATGGAAAACCCGGGCCGGACGGGTACGAGAGACTATCTGGCAAAAGGGACATTTCATGAACGCTAATTAAGAAATTTACCGAATCTCCGCCACCATTTTCTGACCGGATTGTCCCCAACCTGTATAGAATCCGCAAGAAATGACGATAATTAGTATAATCCGCAAGCTCCGAAAGGGTTAGATGAATTTAAGGGCCAGGAGGGCGCACAAAACATGATTGCCATTATCGGCTTGATTATTGTTCTGGGATCGGTCATCGGTGGTTTTGTTCTGGCCAAAGGACATCTGATGGTCCTGTTCCAGCCAGCCGAATTCATAATTATCGGCGGGGCCGCCCTGGGTTCCATGCTCGTCATGGCGCCAATTAAAACTCTCAAAGGCATCATCTCCCAACTGCTGAAAATTTTCGGATCGGGACCGTCGAAAAAAACCTATATCGAATTGCTCGTGATGATGTATGAATTATTCAACGTCGCTCGAAAAGACGGACTGGTCGGATTGGAGTCGCATGTGGAAAACCCCGACAAAAGCTCCGTCATTACCAAATATCCCGTTTTTCTTAAAAACCATCATGCCCTCGGTTTTCTGGCCGATACCATGCGCCTGATTATCATGGGCGGTATCCCGGAATACGATCTCGAAGCCATGATGGACATGGACCTGGAAACCCATCACAATGAGGAATTGCAAGCCGCCTCCACCCTGCAAACCGTCGGCGATTCGCTCCCCGGTCTGGGTATCGTGGCGGCCGTCCTGGGCGTCGTCATTACCATGGGTTCCATCGGCGGAGCCGTCGAGGAAATCGGTCATCACGTTGCCGCCGCGCTGGTGGGGACCTTCCTCGGTATCCTGATGTCATACGGCGTGGTGCTTCCGCTGGCCAGTAAAATTCGAAGTATTACCGAAATCGAGGGCCAGTACTACGTGGTCCTGAAACAAGCCCTGCTGGCTTTTCACAAAGGCTTTGCCGCCCAAATCGCGGTGGAATTCGCGCGTCGCGTGATTTCCAGCGATGTCCGCCCCAGCTTCACCGAAGTCGAAGAAGCCTGTCGTGCGGCAAAAGGTGCAAAGTAAGTATTCCCATGTCTGAAGAAAACGAAAAACAAAATCAACCGATAATAATTGTAAAAAAGAAATCAGGCCACGGCGCCCATCATGGTGGTGCCTGGAAAGTGGCCTACGCCGACTTTGTCACCGCATTGATGGCGTTCTTCCTGGTGATGTGGATTCTGGCGCAATCCGATGCCGTCAAAGAATCAATTCAGGGATATTTTCAGGATCCCGTGGGATTCATGAAATCCTCAGGAAAAGGGCTTATGGATGGTAGCGCTTCACCACTCAAACAACGCCTAAAAAAAGAGACCGATGTCTCATCCAATGTCCAGGGCAATCTGCAGGCGCTGACCAATACCGCCGAGAATATCCGAAATGCCATCGACCAAATGCCGGAAATTGGAAAGCTGAAAGACTTCATCGATATCGAGTTAATCCCCGAAGGCCTCCGGATCGAACTGGCCGAAGTTTCCACTAACCCCGATTCAACCAATTTCTTCAACATGGGTAGCTCCCGGCTCAAACCAATCTCGCAATTGATCCTGACTGCAATCTCAAAAGAATTACGATTGTTGCCTAATCGCATTGTCCTCGAGGGACATACCGACCGAACCGCCTTCACCACCAAAGCGGGATATACCAATTGGGAGCTTTCCGCTGACCGCGCCAACAGTGCCCGGAGATATATGGAAAAATCCGGACTGCGCAACGGTCAGGTCGTCGAAATCCGAGGCTATGCCGATAAATACCTGAAATATCCCAAAAAACCAAAAGATGCCCGCAATCGACGCGTGGCAATTATCGTCCTCCACGAGGAATTGACCCAGCGCTACAGCCTTGCCGAATAATTGCGATCATTATCACATAACGCATAATCCGCTTGCTTCCGACCCAACAACCTGTTAACATTATAGATTAGACTACTATTATCAGTTAATATATGGAGGATAGTATGTCCGGTCATTCAAAATGGGCTACTATTAAGCGCAAAAAAGGCAAAGCAGACGCCGAGCGCGGGCGGATGTTTACCCGGCTGATCAAGGAAATAACGGTGGCCGCGCGCGCCGGTGGTGGGGATCCCGATGCCAATCCAAGGCTCAGAACGGCCATTGCCACTGCCAAGGGGGCAAACATGCCCCAGGATAATATCACCCGCGCCATCAAGAAGGGCACCGGTGAACTGCCCGGCGTCAGTTATGAAGAAGTCACCTACGAAGGCTACGGTCCGGCCGGAGCGGCGGTGTATGTCATCGCCCTCACCGACAACAAAAACCGAACCGTGGCGGAAGTGCGCCACATGTTCTCCAAATACAACGGAAACCTCGGAGAGAACGGATGCGTGGCATGGATGTTCGACAAGGTCGGAACAATCCAGGTGGAAACATCAATCTGCGACGAGGATACCTTGATGGAAATCGCGATTGAAGCCGGTGCCACCGACATGTCGACCCAGGGTGATATCTATGAAATACTCACCCCCCCTGGCGACCTCGAAGCGGTCCGGGCGGCAATCGAGGAAAAATCTATCCCGATTGCATCGGCCGAAGTGTCCATGACTCCGCAGAACACGGTTGCCTTGAACGAAAAACAGGCCGAGACCATGCTCAAACTTTTCGAAGCACTCGAGGATCACGACGACGTGCAGAACGTCTATGGGAACTTCGACATCGATGATTCGATCATGGAGAAACTGGCGGGATAACGCCATCGGCGATTCGTGAGACCGCAATGATTATAATGGGGATCGATCCGGGATTGCACATTACCGGATACTCCATTCTGGAGTCGATTGGCCGCGATACACGCGTTATTGAGGCCGGCGTCATCAAAACCGCACTGAAAGAGGACTTTGAAAAGAAACTGAAGGAAATATACACCGAGACGGATAATATTATCAACCAATTCAAACCGGATTACATTGCGGTCGAGGACTTATACTCGCATTATGCCCACCCCAAAACCGCCATCATCATGGGGCACGCCCGGGGTATCGTATTCTTGCAGGCCGCCCGGAATGCTGTCCCGGTGGTTTCTTACGCCGCAACACGAATTAAAAAATCGCTGACCGGAAACGGTCGGGCCACCAAACGGCAGGTACAAAAAATGGTAATATCCATGCTGAACCTCAAAGACGACCTCTGCTCTGCCGATACCGCCGATGCCCTCGCGGTGGCCCTGTGTCATCATAACGCCTTGTTGGGGAAACGATGATTTCGCAAATACATGGAAAAATCAGCCGTCTCACCGAAGAGACCGTCACCATTAATCTCAACGGCTTGTATCATGAACTGATGATACCGTCCGGAATCTATACCCACCTCCGCGAAATCAAGGCCGACAACCGCGAGGTCATGCTCTATACGATCAACTACATCGAAGCCGGCGACCGCAAAAGCTATCACTACCCCAGGCTGATCGGCTTTACCGAACAACTTGACAAGGAATTCTTTCAGTTGTTTACCACCGTCTCGGGACTGGGCTTTAAAAAGGGCCTGAAATCACTCACCCTTCCCATTCGCGAAATCGCCACCGCCATCGAAAACAAGGATGCCGCCACCCTGGCCCGTCTGCCGGGAATTGGACGGCGGCTCGCCGACAAGGTCCTCGCCGAACTGACCGGCAAAATGGCGCGCTTCGCACTCTCAAAAACCGAACAGCCGCTCACCGCGGCCCGCCGCGAAAAAGCCGACCTGTTCAACGAGGCACTCGAAGTCCTGGTGCAATTGCAGTACCGCGCGCCGGAGGCCGAGAAGATGATCGACCGCGCGCTCAAAAGCGATCCTAAAATCGACACCACCGAAAAACTTATCTCGCTGATCTTCAAACAGGAAGCCACCGCGCAGGAAGGTGTCACGACATGACCCGCGAACGAATCGTCTCAGGAGATGTAACCACCCCCGAAGAGGAATCATTCATCCTCTCCCTGCGACCCAAACTGCTGAAAGAATACATCGGCCAGAAAGCCCTCAAGGACAAACTGAACGTCTCCATCAAGGCCGCGCAAAGCCGGGGCGAATCCTGCGAGCATGTCCTCTTCTACGGCCCGCCCGGACTGGGCAAAACCACCCTGGCACATATCATTTCCAACGAGATGGGCACCCGCCTGATGGCGACCTCCGGCCCGGCGCTAAGCCGCACCGGCGACTTGATGGGCATTCTCACCAACATGAACGAGGGCGACATTCTCTTCATCGATGAAATCCACCGCCTCTCCCCGCAAATCGAGGAGTTCATCTACCCCGCGATGGAGGATTACAAAGTCGATTTCGTGGTCGACAAGGGCGCCTTCGCCAAAGTGATCAATATCCCGCTCAAACGGTTCACCCTGATCGGAGCCACCACCCGCGCCGGACTGCTCTCCCCCCCGCTCCGCGACCGCTTCGGGTTGTACTATCATATCGATTTTTATGATCCATCGGAACTCAAAGAAATCATCATCCGCTCAGCGGGACTGCTCGAAGTCCATATCGTCCCCGACGCCGCCGAAGAAATCGCCCGCCGCGCCCGGGGCACTCCCCGCGTGGCCAACCGGCTCCTGCGACGGGTCCGCGATTATGTCACCGTCAAAGCCGACGGCGACATCACCCTCGAACTGGCAAAAAAAGCCCTCGATACCGAAGGCATCGACACCATCGGACTCGACAATCTTGACCGCAAATTCCTCAAGGTTATCATTGATTACTACAAAGGCGGCCCGGTGGGAATCGACGCCCTCGGCGCGACCTTAAACGAAGAAAACGACACCCTGGTCGATGTCGTCGAACCATATCTGCTGAAAATAGGCTTTTTACAGCGCACCAAACGCGGCCGCATGGTTTCATCATCCGCCCGCGCCCATCTCAACCTCCCCCTCGACGACGACACCCCCCAAACCAAATTGTTTTAGGCTACATTTTGGCTGGAGAACACCTTATAGATAATTAATAAAGTATTATGAAAAGCGGGCAAAGACGAAAAACTATCCGCCTTCCGGAATATGATTACAGCTGGATTGGCGCGTATTTTATTACCATCTGTGTACGAAGAAAAGAATGCATACTGGGGCAGATTAAAAACGGTGAAATTTATCTAAATGAAATAGGTGACGCCATACATAAAAATTGGTTTTGGCTCGAGAAACGATTCAAAGATGTTAAACTGGATGAATTCATTGTAATGCCAAATCATATTCATGGCATTATTCTTAATACAGAAGAAGGCGGTTCGCGAACCGCTCCTACGACTCTTAACAAACGAAAGCCATTAGGCCGCTTGATTGGCGCGTTCAAAACCGTTTCAACCAAAGAGGTTAATAATATTCGCAATACTCCGGGGCAGAAATTATGGCAACGAAATTACTATGAACATATTATCAGGAATGAAAACGACCTGCAGTCAATCCGGCATTATATAAAATACAATCCGTTAAAATGGGACAATGATCCCGAATTTAGGTCATCGTAAACAAACAAGACAATCTCTCTGCCTTATAATATAGCAACGCATTTATAGACATAACTACCGACTTACCCGTAGGGGCGGTTCGCGAACCGCCCTCTTGATTTCTTCTATAATCAAGAATCTATTATCCATTCATAACTACTATACGCTTTCGGCATTAACAAATCTCTCACATAAAAAGCCAAGGCCATAATTTCAACATTGACATCCCACCCTGCGATTTCTATTTATTTAGATTAATTGACGAATGAAATGTGGCGATTCATGGAACATCTTGACAAACAAATGCAGAGATACTCATCCAAGCTAAGAGATGATTTAAATATTCCAATAGAAGCCAGTAATGCTCTCGCATCGGCAATATTCTCAGAGGTCAGGGAGATGTCACATGAGGTGCAAAAACAACTAATGTCTGCAGCCCCTATTGCATTATCTGATCAGCTAGAGGAACTATCCTCTTTTCAAGCTTTCACCGAATACGCTTCATCCAAAAAAGAGATGCCTTTTATAGCCAGAGCCAATGTCATAGTACAAAACTATATTTGCTTCGTTTATTTAAACGACAATTGTCTTAAGATATTAAGAAAGCAATCCAAAACGACTATTACTCAGAAATGCTGCAAATATCTTACCAACAATCCTGTCAGAGCATTTCGTAATGCATTAGCGCATGGAAATTGGAAATATAACACTGACTTTACTGGATTACTTTATTTCGCCCATAAGGGCGATAATCCTGATGGACCTATGACGGAATTCGAAGTTTCTCAACAAGAACTCGACTTTTGGCATTCTTTAACAAAATGCACATTATATTCAATTTTTACTGCACTCACTCATAAATGAAATCATGGGCATAATTAACTTTAAAATTTCCCCTACCCCACCAACCCCCACAATATACCGCACCGCAATAAACAACAAACATGCCGTCAAAATCGCCTTGATCAACCGCACCGGCAAATACCTCTGCAATCGCGCCCCGATATATATCCCAATCGAGCCACCGACCCCGAACATCGCGCCCAATATCCAGTCCGGCGCAATCGCCATCCCGGTGTCTTTGTAAAACAACGCCATAATCGAATACACAATTACCCCGCCGACCGAACTGATAAACGTACTCAACAATGTCGCCCCCGCAATTGTATACACCGGCAAACCGAACACCGATACCAGCACCGGCGCCAGTATCGCCCCCCCACCAATCCCGTAAATCCCACCGATCACCCCCACCACCAGGCTGAGAAAAAACAGTACCATCGTCGGCACAAAATAATCGACACCGTCAAACCGATACCCAATTCGCCTCAACCCAAATTCCAGCGGCACCACTTTGAATTCCCTCGATGCCTTGCTGTTGGATTTTCCACCTGTCCTGTGTTTGAGCACATCCACTCCCAGCCGTCCGCCGATATATAACAGCACCATCCCCACAAAAAACTTGAACGCCGACGGATCAGGCAGATAATTGATTCTTACATACGCCCCGACCAGCAATCCCGGAATCGTTCCCAGCGCAATTGTCCAGACCAGCGGCCAGACCATCCGCCCCTCGCGCCAGAAACGGTACACCCCTGATGGAATCGCGACAATATTAAATACCAAATTGGTCGGAGAAACCGCCGGGTTGGTGAATCCGAGCATCGAGACTTGAAACGGCAGAAGAAAAAACGCCCCGGACAGCCCCCCGGTCGACGCCAACAGCGATATCCCGAACGCCACCACTGCCGGCAACCACCAGTATGTCTCAACCCCGCTGACCGTTAATTCAATCATGGAGCGAATCTAACCCCTTTTATCATCACAAGCCAATACTTTTCTGAATCCCCTGGTAGCCCAATCCACCGGGTGGCCAATCCTCCGGGTGGCCCAAGTCTTTAGACTTGGGTTATAATTCTACTCCCCCCGTCCCCCCGGCTTAACCCCTTTATCCGTGATATATGCCGTCACCAAATCATGCGGCGTGATATCGAACGCCGGCGCATACACCTTCACCCCCTCCGGTGCGGTCCGAACTCCTCCCCAGTTGACTATCTCATCCGCCGCCCGTTCTTCGATCGGAATCTCATCGCCACTGTTCAATTTTTGATCAAACGTCGAATACGGTGCCGCCACATAAAACGGCACCCCGTGCTCTTTCGCCAATACCGCCACATTATATGTCCCGATCTTATTGGCCACGTCGCCGTTTCTGGCAATCCGGTCGGCACCCAGTATGACACATGAAATCCGTCCCTGACGCATCAAAATCCCCGAGGCGCTGTCGACGTTCAGGGTAACATCGATCCCCGCTTGCTGAAGCTCCCAGGCGGTCAGACGTGCCCCCTGGAGAAGCGGCCGGGTTTCGTCGGCATATACCTTAATTCTTTTGCCCTGCTCATGCGCGGTATAAATCACCGCCAGCGCCGTCCCCATCCCGCCGGTGGCCAGTGCCCCGGCATTGCAATGAGTTAAAATCGTATCCCCGTCTTTGATCAACTCCGCCCCGTGTCGCCCCATCGCCACGCACAACTCCTCATCCTCTTTTAAAATCGCACTGGCCTCATCCCGAAGATGAACACACAACTCGTCCTTGCTGTCCCCGCCAAACGCATGCGCCACCTCCAGCACCCGGTTCACCCCCCAGGCCAGGTTCACCGCCGTCGGGCGTGCATTCTTGATCTCGGTCGCGATATCGGTCAGGATGCGCTTGAGATGCTCCACCTCGGTATCGACATCGGCCCCGGCCGCAATCGCCAGCGCAAATGCCCCCGCGATTCCGATCGCCGGTGCCCCGCGAATCTCCAGTTTCTTGATCGAGACAATTATATCCCGATAATCATCATATTCGTTATAAATCATCTCACCCGGAAGACGAGTCTGGTCCAATATTTTCACCGTCTTCTCAAGCGGTATCAGCGCCCTGGGATACATCTATCATTCTCCTATAATCTGCAAAACCACTCGCCGGGATCGGGCTCGATTATCAAAATCCAGAAACACGATATTCTGCCAGGTCCCGAGTTGCAACTCTCCGTTGACAAACGGCACCGTAATATCCGGCCCGATCAGCGCCGAACGCATATGCGAAAAACCGTTGCCGTCATGCCAGGTCATATCATGGTGATATGGCACGTTCGACGGCAGGATCTTCTCGAAAAATTCCGGCAGGTCCTGCAACAGTCCCGGTTCGAATTCAATCGTCGTCAGGCCCGATGTGGCCGATGGCGTGAACACCGTCACAATCCCCGATCCGATCCCCGAATCGGTTACCTTGCGGCTGACCTCATCGGTCAAATTGATAATATGCCCGTCGCCCTTGGTATCGAAATGCAACTCGTCGGTTTTTATCATAATGGCTATTGATAAAGATTACGTTTGATCTTCTTGGTGGATGTCTTCTCCAGTTCATCATACTGGATCTCGAAGGTCGTAATGCGCTTGAAATCGGCCAGGCGGCCATTGACCTCGGCCACCTCCTGTGCGATCATCTCACGAACGTCTTTGGGCGACGGTTTATCAGCCACCGCCGGTTTATCCTGCCCGATCTGCTCAAAATCGGGAACTATCAGTGCGCAAACCTCTTCGCCGGCCTTGCTGGTATGTTTGCGACCCAGCACCAGCGCCTCGGCAATATATGGCGAAAAATCCAATTCCGCCTCGATCTCCTCGGGATAGATATTCTTACCCGCCCCGCTGATGATTAAATTCTTCTTCCTGCCGGTGATATACAAATGCCCGTCTTCAATTTTGCCCAGATCACCGGTGAACAACCATTCTTCGTTGCGCAATTCGGCGGTTGCTTCGGTATTATTCAGGTAACCCGGCGTGGCACTGGGCGTCTTCACGATGATCTCACCAATCCCGTCGGGCGAGGGATTACGAATCGCAATCTCGGTATTGATCAGTGGCGGACCGACCGAGCCGAACCGGATATCATCGGGCCGATTGACCGCTACCACCGGGGAACACTCGGTCAGACCGTAGCCCTCAACCAGCGTGAAACCCATCAGGTTGAACCATTCCCCGACCCGCGCCGGAAGCGGCGCGCCACCGGAAACAAAAAGCCGCATTGTCCCCAACCCCGCCTTCTCGCGCAGGTTTCGAAACAGCGCCCGCCCAACCCTCACCTTCACCTTCCAACCCGCTTTGCTGGCCTGGAACATCGTCCCCAGCGTGATTTTTTTGAACGATGACTGTTCCGAAATACGCCGGTGAATGGTATTGTACATTTTTTCATACAACAGCGGCACCGCTACCATACAGGTTGCCCGGTGATTCTTGATCCCGTCCATGATATCGCGCGACTTGAGCGACCGCGAATAAACAATCGTCAGACCGACAAATAACGGCAATAGCATCCCCGCCGTGGCTTCAAGAGTATGATGGAGCGGCAAAACCGAGAAGAATATGTCATCCTGGTACAAATCCATGGAATGCACCATCCCCTCCATATTGGCAGTCAGGTTGCCATGCGTCAACACCACTCCCTTGGGTTCACCGGTGGTACCGGAAGTGTAAATCAGCGCGGCCGTATCATCAGGGCCGCATTCCGGAGGGGCGACCGTCGGCATCTCGCCGGGGATTTCGTCAGGTTGATGAACCAATGCCATAAGACGAAGCGGTGCGATCGACAAATCATTGAGTGTGATTATCTCCGCCACCGTCTCATACTTCTTGTCGGAGCAGACTACCGTGCTGATTTCCGAAACCCGCATCAAATTGGCCAGTTCACGAGTCTTGAGAGCGCAATCCAGCGGCACGATGACCCCTCCGGCATACAGCACCGCCTGGTAGAAAATCCCCCATTCCGGGCAGTTCTCGGCCAGCAAACCGATCCGGTCGCCGCGCTTCAAACCCGTTGCCCGCAACTCCGATGCAATTTCAAGCACCAGCTTCGCGATCCTGGCATAGCTGTATCGGATTCCATCCTTCCCCGCGCCAATCAGCGCGATCTTGTCGGGAAATCTTCGACAGACGGCAAGAATCGTCTCATGAACCGTCGCCAGCGGCTTGAGGTCATGTGGATTTACGGGTGACATAGGGATAAATGTATAGCCTCAGGCCTGATTATTCAAGCCTTTTTGACAACTAAAAAAAGGGCCACCCGGTGGCTCGGGTGACCCTCACGAAACAAAACAGGAGTGAGATTTTATTCGCTCAGCGATACGGATGTCGTCAGCGTGATATTGCCGCGTGCGTCCATATCCTGAACCTCCAGAATGGCGCTTTCGTCGCTTATCATCGGATCGACGGCCGGAGCGTTATACAAAAATCCGGTCGCTTCGCCATAAGCGTTGGTATACTGAACCCCGTTAGTGATCGTGCCACGACCATTGATGCCGGCTACCAGGCGATGACCGCCCAGCGGATTACCCCAGCGATCCTTGATCGTCACCGAGAACGGTACCGAAGTGCTGTAGTTAACCGTGGTCGGAATATCAAGCGCACAGCCGCTCAAATAGGCATTACCCGTCGTCAGCGTGCACGGCATGGCGGCATTGACCATTCCCTTGTAGGTCGCCATAATCAGGTCGACCGCGCCGATACCGTCGTCTTGCGTATCGGTCAGCTCCCAGGAATAGTCATAATCGAGAATCACCGAGGTCAAAAACGATGCCACCACCGAGGCATAACAGCCGTCCTGCACCACACCCGATGCGACCGTGGCATAATAACTCTCGATATCGATTTCGGTCTGGTCCAGAACATAGTTCATGTTCAGGTCACGCACCTGCAGGTAAAACTTGCGAGACATCTTGCCGTCGGCAACAATCGAAGTCGGGAAACCGGCTTCGACAAACCACAGCGTATCAGGTATCCAGCTGTTGATGAAACCAACCGTATCCGCCACCGTACCACCGCTGGTTTCGGCGATTACTTCCACGATACCGTCGGCCGACGGCGGATTATATCCCGACAACCACTGCGTTGTCACCCGGCCTTCTTCTTCAACCGTCCTGGCCTCATGAGCCTTGACCGTTCCCTCGTCACAGGTGAAATACACCGCAATCGAGTCCCGCACCGGGTTGTTGTAAACATCCGATACCAATGCCGTAATCACGACTTTTTCGTTGACCCAGTACCACGCCTGGATATTGCAGATCTCAGCCCCGACCACGATATGTGCCGGCGGTCCGGCGTGAATCATGATCAACGCGGAATTGGAAAGAATCGTGTCGGCCGAGGCGCGGATCCGGATTGTCCCGGAAATCGTCCCCGACGAAATCGGACAGGATGCCACTCCCTGCGCGTTGGTGGTGGCCAGGTACGGCCCGTAACCGGAAGTTCCCAGCCGTTCACCGCCACCCGGACCATCGGTAATGATAAACGAAACCTGAATGCCTTCGGGAACGCGGTTGCCGTTGGCATCATAGCCGATAGCGTACAACTGAGCCGTTTCCATACCGCCCGTCGATTGTACCGCCAGGCTGTTGGAATCGGAATATAAGTAAATGCTTTCGATTGAGGCATTCGGGGTCAATTGTAACGACGTTTCACCGTAACCGGTTATCGTGGCGTCATCAACTGTGGCCCGAATGTAAACTGTCACCGCTTCCGTGCCGGCCACATAATCGATTACGATTTGACCGTTGTCATTGGTGTAGGCCGATGATGGAATAAAGCCGATGGCATCCCAGCTACCGTTCGAAATCACATCATAGATAACCGTGTCCACTCCGGCCGTGAAATACCCGTTGCCGTCAATGTCTTCAAACTTCTCCCCCGCTGTCAGGCGAACCAGCGTCGATTCCGGGGCGGCGGACATCTCACTGTCCTGAATGGTTATCGACACCTGCGATGTCGACACCCCATCCGCCAGAAGCAATGACGGCGCAATGTCGATATTGACGTTGCCGGATCCGGTCTGTGCCGAATTGGTCACTTCCAGTGAGGCGTTATTGAAAATGTCGTCGGTAATCTTGGCCGTCAGCGTGATGTCTCCAGACTGCGTTGCCGTAAAGACACTCGCAACCAGGCCGTTGGCGTCACTGGTATCCATCGTCGGCGTGAAGTAACCCGCAGTCGGCGGGGTGCAGGCAAACAGGACAACCCGGTTGGCCAGCGGATTTTCACCACTCATCACCACCGCTTCCACAACCGAACTTTCCCCGACCGTAATGGAACCGGGACTGACCGACACCGCACCAACGTCAATTGACGAGGACGGCGAGGAATTTGAGGATGACGACGAGTCACAGCCACCGATCATTAAGGCCATAACTGTCAGTGCAATTGTGCCCACGAGCATGTGAGCTTTGAGATTTTTGCGTTTCATAATCACTCCTGCGATATGAATATGGACGGTTTGTTTTTTATCTAACCGGATTGGCATTTTAGTTCTATTGTTAGTATCGGCCGATTTGCTCCACCTTTTAACCATAAAAAAACCCGCCCGAAGGCGGGTTTTACAAGGCTTCGTCATGACCTACGGACCGGTGTCGGCCAGGTCATCCTCGACAATGGTCGGGGTGACAAAAATGACCAGATCGCGGTTTTCGGTCGAGGTTTTGGTGTAACTGAACAGCGCACCCAGAATCGGGATATCCATCAGGACCGGAACCCCGACTTTCAATTCCAACTCGTCCTGCGTTGTCAGCCCGCCGATGACCGCCGTCTGGCCGTTGTTGACCACCACGTTGGTTTCGGCGTTATTGGTGTTAATGATCGTCCCGGCCGCGTCCGGTTCAAGAGAACTGCGCTCCGGATACAAATGCATCAAAATCTTGTTGTCCGCGGTGATATGCGGCGTAACCCGCAGAATCGTTCCGACCTCCTCGAATTCCGTCACCACGTTGCCGGCCTCGTCAAACTGCGTCACCGGAACCTTCTGGCCCATCTGAATTCGCGCTTCCTTGTTGTCAATCGTCGTGATTTCAGGATGAGCGATTATCTTGCCCTTGCTGGTGTTGAGGATGTTGGAGATGGTCGCATCAAGATTCCACCCGCGCGTCGTCGCGATTCCAACATTATATGTAATGAAATCGTCGGCCACCCGGTTGCCGGTCTGCGTGCCGGTCTGAGTGATCGACCGGTTTTCGTTCGGAGTGTACGTGCCCGTGCTTGTCCAGTTGACACCAAGCTCAAAAGCCTCCGTCGTCGAAATCTCAAGAATCTGCGTCGAAATCTTGATCTGCTTGGCCGGACGATCGAGCTCATTGATAAAGTCAATGACCCGATCCATATTTTCCGGGACTTCCTGAAGTATCAGGGCGTTGGTTCGCTCGTCGGTATCGGCCTTGCCCCGCTCCGACATCAATGATTTGACCGAACCCACGATTTCCGATGCCGCCGTATTGGCCAGCCGGACGATTTTAATGTCCAGCGGCGCCAAACTTTGACGTTCGACATGATGGCGTTCGATCTCCGTTTGCTCCTTGCGATATTCATCCGACGGAACAATCCGGATAAAGTCGTCTTCCTCAAACACCACCGCCAGACCATAGGTACTGCCGATGATCTTCAAGGCCTGATCCCACATCACATTGCGAAGATTGATCGTTACCGACCCCTGAACCTTGGGCGCCACCACCACGTTCACCTGACCGTAGTCTGCTAGAAATCGTATGACCGATCGAATGTCAGCTGACTGGAAGGTCAGATTTTCAATCGGCACCGTCGGGTCGCTCTTGGTTCCCTTCGACTGGGCGAAAGCACTTGCCATGATCCCGATCATCATAATCAGGAGCAGTGCCGAAATAAGATAACTACTGCGTTTCATATCGTTCATATACCTTCCTGCCTTTCCTTATTCGTCGCCAAGGTCCAATGCCACAGAGCGGCTCCAGCCATACTCAAATAACTGGAAATACGCCCGGTTGGGATCTATACGTGAGACATAACCTTTTTTAACTTTATCACCCTGTTTCAAAATATAGCCATATCCGTCCAGATCCTCGAGCAATGCCCGATTCTTGCCGGATTGCGATTCAAGCACCCCAACCAGTCGCAGAGTCTCCACGTCCGGAGTCTTCTTGCCAACCGGGCTGTCGCTCTGCTTGGCATCATCGATCAGCGTCTTGAAAGGATCGCGGTAAGTTCCCGGACTGTACTTGATAACCATACGGGTCGGAAATTCCGCAACAATCGTGCCCTTCAGCTTGGCCGGAATTACCGGGTTGCGCCGAAAACGAGAGGTCGACTTCTTCTTGTCAGCCTCGGTAGTGGCCCCCGCTTCGGTATCAGAGTAAGTCTTTTTCTTCTTGGTGAAAACCTTGTCCTTGGTGCTACCCGGTTTTTTGTCCTGAACCGGTTCGGACGGCGTTGCTTTCTTCTCCTCGATTCGATCCGACTGCGATGGTTGCGTCGCCGTGTCAACCGCCTTTACCGGGGCCGCCTGGGTCGGCGGTTCCGATTTGGGCTCAACCTTTACGGGAGTAGGTTGGACCGGCTTATCTTTCTCAACTTCCGCGACTTCCACCGGCGATTTGCTCGGCGGATTTTCAACCGCAGGTTTCGGGGCCGGCCTCACAACCGGGGCCCACTGTGCCATTTCAGCCTCCCACGGACGTGACTGTTGCGCCAGGTGATAAGTCGTCACCTGCGGCTGAAGCACTTCCGCAACCGGCTTGGGAGCAGTGGTGACAACAGCTTCCGGCATAACCTTGGAAGGTTCCGGCGATGGCGTCTGAACCATCTCTGGACTCTTCTTGGACTTAACAGATGGCTTTACCTTGGAAGATGTAACCTTTTTCGGTTCAACCGCTTTATCCGGAGCCGGCTTCACTGCAACCGTTTTTGAAGCAGACCGTTGTGACGGTTTTGGAGAAGTGCTCTTCTTCTCGGAATGACTGCACCAATCGGTAAAAACACCGCTGGTTTCGTCAGGTATATAAATGAACAGTGTCTTGCCTTCTTTTTCAATGCGATAAGCCGCTTCCTGCTTCAAATCCAACACCAGCCGCACCACCTTCTCAGGCGTTACCGCATACTGGCTGGTCCGAATCGAGGTAATAACCGACGGCGGCAATTCGTAAAATGCCTTCTGGCCTAGTTGATGCACGGCGGGGAAAATATCAACCACCACCCGAAACGGTTTGCCGTTTTTCGCCTCTTCCATCTGATGCGAATACTGGAATACCCCTTCGGCCTCAACCTTGAACACCGTCTCACCATCCCCATGTGTCAACCGAACGGCCCGGACATCAGCGTCGGCCATAACGGAGGTAACGGCGCATCCCAAGATCAGAACCGCGAATAACAGTGCTTTTCTATTCATGATCCCATCCACCTCCTATAAGGTCAATTGCTGAAGTCTCTCCCCCGGCCTGACGAAGTAGGTGGAGAGTACGAAGTTCGCGGTCATGGTCGGCTTGGTGGCAAAATTATCCCCTTCCTCCTCAGCCGCTCCGCCGCTGATATTGGCGGCCGAGGTCGAGTTGATCTGCAACTCGGAGACATTGGCGATAAAAGGAAAATTGGCCACGTAACCGATGAATTTCCCGAAATCATGATAGGTTCCGGTCATGGCAATATTGAATTTTGCCACATTATAGAAGCCTTCCGGCATGATATCCTGAGGTTCAATCCTCGTAATCTTGGTCCCGGTCAACGAAGACGCGGTGTGAAGTTGAACCAGAAATGAAGGTATCTGCTTGACTTCCGGAAGTAACATTTCGATCTCCTGGTAGCGCGTCAATAATTCTTCATACTCGATCTTGAGCGCTTCCAGAGATTTCGATTTCATTTCGACATTTTTCAGATTGGTAATCATGGTCGAATACTCAGTCGTCAACTGGCCCAACTGATTGTCATACTTGGTGTAGACGCGGGTATACCAGAAATATACAATAACGACAAAGGCCACCACGCCCATCATGATTTTCTGTACTTTGGGATCTCTGAAATCCATGGCGCCTCTCTTATCTTATGAACCACTTGAAGCTGCCGCTTGGAGCGCCGCCAGTCTTTCCAACTCCTCATCGGAAAGAAAGTGCACGTTACAGCTCAACTGGAAGTTATATGCTTTCTGTTTGCCAAATGCTATTTGCTCGGTGTTGGTCAGATCAACCTCGTCGAAATAATCCGACCTCATCATCTTAATCATGAACGATGCCAGGGCATTGAGAGTGAATGTGAAACCTTCGATTTTGATGTTGCGGGTTGCAAGTTCGGCGGTCGATGGGGCCGCCTGGGTTGTATCAGCCGGCTTCGCCGTCGCCGCCTTGATCTCACCAAAATTGGACAGCCACACAAAATCAGGAACGTTGCGAGACATGTCCTCAAGAATCCTGACCCAGGCACTGCGGTTGCGGTCGAGCCGCTCCACCGCCTCCATGCGATTGGTCAACTTGGCCTTGATATCCATCAGCGCGTCCACCAGTTGAATGTCCTTTTGCAACTGCATGGTCCGGGCACGGGCTATCTCCATCTGACCTTTCAATTCACTGATCTGATGCATCTGGTATAATGTAACCGCCCCAATCATCAGCAGGACGCCGGCGGCCGCAATGACGGCATAGGTGCCATGCTTGCCGATCGAGAAACCACCACTGCGCTTTTTATACTGCTTGGGCAGAAGATTTATTTCTATCATCGTTGTCATGGCGCTACCTCACCTTCCTCATGGCCAGTCCAACCGGTACCGTCAACAGCGGGGCGATTTTCTCCGGCTCCAGATACTGGAACATCTCGGGATCATAATCGATATTACGAAGCGGATTGAGGATTTCAAGCGGAATGCCAAGTTTCGACTGAAGGTATTCCGGAAGATACGGCGTCAATGCCCCACCGCCCGAAAGCACCATCCAGTCAATCTTGTCCGCTTTCGCCTGCGTCTTGAAATAGGAAAACGCCAACTCCAATCCGGAAATCATTTCCTCGGTCGCGGAGACCACCGTGGCCTTAAGCATATCCTGATCAATAGAGTCTGCCATCTCTCCCTTGATCGCCTTGGTCGCCAACTCCGCGTTGAGCCGAAACTCCTTCTGGATGGCGTTGTAAATCTCGCGAGTGCCGGCGGCAATATCTCGCGTCGAATGATAAACGCCATCATACAAATACAAAACGTTGGTGACATCATAACCGATATTCACCAACACCGTGGTCCGTTCCGGATCAATGTCGTAATTGTGAGCATACGCATTCAACGTGGCAAAGGAATCAACATCAACCACGGCCGGTTGCAGACCGGTGTCGACCACCAGTTCAATGAAAGAATTTAAAAATTCGTTGCGTGCCGCAACCAGGAGTATCTCCTGCTTGCGGGTCTCCTCATCAACTCTGATCAGGTGATGATTCATGGTTACGTCTTCAACGTCAAATGGCGAGCGTTGCTCCGCCTCGAACAGAATTGCCTGCTCCGCCTCCGATCCGGATTTCTTGTCAATCGTAAACTTGTCGGTAATTACACCGTAGCCGGAGATTGATACCACCACGTCCTTGATCTTGGGATCAATCTGATCGATCAGTGATTGAATGTTGAAAATGACAGCTTCACGGTCTTTGACTTCATCGGCGACAATGGCCTCAGGCGGTAGCTCTCGTATCCCAAGAGCTCCCACTTCATAACCCGCTTTCGTCCGATCAAGCTTGACCAGCTTGATGGAATTGGCTCCGATATCCAGTCCGACTGTGCTTTTGCTCCGCTTGGATAGTAACATATGGCGTCTCTTTGACTAAGGCTTTTCTTTCAATCTTATTAGTTTATCGACATATATGTAACAAAATTTACCCGTATTTACTCCTGTCGCCACAACCGATCCCGAGCACAATAGCACCGGGGAAGTTGCATATTCTGTTAGGTTATCGGTTGATTCGGAGAACTTATTTACCCCCAAAAAGACTTTTAATATAAAAAAACCCCCATCATGAGACGGGGGCTCTTACCGGAGGATGAGAAAGAGGGAATTTTAACAGCCGCACGGCTAACCTTCCGTTGGCTCCTGCGGATACGAATTCTCGCTATTGGTGATATACATCATCTTGGAACGGCCGGTTGACGCCAGAACGTTTATCTGGCTGTCACTTATCTCTTTAGCCGTCTCGCAATGGAGGTAAATATCACCCGATGAGGAGGCCGAGCCGTTGGGCTGAAACACGATCACTGAATTGGGAAAGGTTATCGAGCAATACATATAACCAACCCCCAGCGTGTCGGCCGTTATAACCGAATCCGACCCAGCTTCATAGGTGTTCGAACCGACATTGGTTGTGTCACGAAACATCGTGATCGTATTGGATCCAAAGTCAAAAGCCACGCCATAAGGAACCTTCTCCGAGATGGCGTTGGACCGGGCGGTGCGAAGCATCGAGACCAGATTCTTGGTCTGACTCCGAAATTTAATCCGATCAATAGCTCGCTCAAAATGAGGCGTGGCCATGGCCGCTACAATGCCGACGATGACCACCGTCGTCATCAATTCTACCAGGGTAATACCCCGCCGGGACTTGATTTTCGCCATCATATGCTTATACCCATCCGTTATAGTGTTCTTTTCTGACAGTGGAAGTCGCATATGAAATGCCCGCCGGGTAAAAAACTGCCCCGAAATCCCCACACCAACCCATCCGCCTGTCTGACATCATGTTAGCGCAACAAAACCTACAATATTCAGCATCCGGAAACATCTATCTGTTTCAATACTGTTACATAAATGGGGGAAATGCCCTATATTAATTGTCGTAGCCCCATTGAATGGGATATGACGACCGTAAAATACATATATAAAGGAACCACCCTTAATTAAGTCCCGCCCATGCCGAGAAAGGAATAGTATGAAACACATGTATATCACCTTTGGAATCCTCATCGCATTAATGCTGATTACACCTCCTCCCGCAAAGGGTGAAATCGCACCCCTGACAGCCGAACCGCTGGTCCTGGATAAACCGCAACAAGCCGTCTCCGAAAAGGCCATGGCATATTTCGCCGACCAAACCGACACCCCTTTTAAGGTATGGGTTTTCTTTGCCGACAAGGGCATTTTCGACCCCGGTGATTTCGCCCGCGCCGCCGACCGCATTTCACTTTCCGAGCATGCCACCCAACGCCGGGCCAATAACGGCATCACCAATATTGTCTTTGCCGATCTGCCGGTCGTGCCGACCTACCTTGACAAAATCGTTGCTCTCGGCGCCGAGCTTCGGCGGACCTCGCGCTGGCTGAATGCCGCCAGCTTCATTGTCTCAAAAGAACATCTCAATGCCATCGCCGACCTGCCGTTTGTCCATCATATCAGGCCGGTCGCCACCTTTGATCGCATCGGAACGCCGGGCATCTCGCCCGATGAAATCGGCCCCGAATTTCAGGACGCCAAAGCCGATGCCCTCAATTACGGTGCGGCCTTTACGCAAATGAACATGATTAACGTCCCGGCCATGCACGAGCTGGGCTACAACGGCGAAGGCGTCATCCTCGCCATGTTTGACACCGGCTTTCGTAAAACCCACGATGCCTTTCAACAGGCGATTGCCGATGGTCGGCTACTGGCTGAATACGACTTTGTCTTCAACGATAATGACACCCAGAACGAGGAGGAAGATAACGCCTCCCAGCACAATCACGGAACCTATATCTGGTCCACTTCGAGCGGCTATGCACCGGGAGCTGTAATCGGTCCCGCGTATGGCGCTTCGTTCCTCCTGGCCAAAACCGAGGACGTGCGTAGCGAACAACCCGTCGAAGAAGATAACTGGGTGGCCGCCGTCGAATGGGCCGATTCGCTTGGCGCCGACGTAATCACATCATCACTGGGATATTCCGATTGGTACTTCTTTTCCGAATTCGACGGCCAGACGGCGGTCATTACCATCGCCGCCAATACCGCCACCGCGCTCGGTATCGTGGTTTGCAACTCCATGGGCAACGAAGGCGCCTACGGCTTCGGAACCCTGACCGCCCCCGCTGACGCCTTCGAGATTCTCTCCGTTGGAGCGGTCGACGCAAGTGAAATTATCGCCAGTTTCTCATCGCGAGGCCCCACTGCCGACGGTCGGATTAAACCCGAAGTGTGTGCGATGGGCGTCAGCACCCGTTGCGCCACCGCCACAGCCGATAACACCTACGGCTACGTCAACGGAACTTCCCTGTCCACTCCCCTGGTCGCCGGCGCCGCGGTCCTGCTCCGGCAGGCCCACCCCACCTACACCCCGCAACAAATACGGCGAGCCTTCATGCTGACCGCCGACAATGCCGCCACTCCGGATAGCACCTATGGATGGGGTATTGTCAACCTGGTCGATGCCTATAATTGGGGCGCCAATTTTACCGCCGACACCCTTTATGCCTACAATAGCCTGACCGTGCAGTTCAATGACAGTTCGCTGACCTCGGCGTCCAACCACACCTGGTATTTCGGTGACGGGGCGTCATCCACCGACGTCAACCCAACCCATACCTACACCACCGCCGGAAGTTTTGACGTCACCCTGACTGTCGATTCCGACGAGGGGCAATTGCAACGCACCAAACAAAACTATATCAGCATCTTTGCCGACACCCTGACCATCGCCTCCGATTCCGGATTCGCCGGGCACACGGCAACAATGTCGATCATGCTGTCAAACAGCCAGGAATTGACCTCCATCATAGTACCACTGCACTATGACGGCTTTCCCGCCGCGTCGCTCGATTCGGTCGGCCTCAGTGGTCGCGCCGATCACTTTATAACCGCCACCGAACTATTTCGTGATGACGTCCTGCATGAACTCGTGGTGGAATTAAGCGGCCCCGAACCACTGGACCCCGGCGCCGGTGAAATTGCACGGTTGTATTTCACCATGGACAGCGCCGCCCTCTCCGGTGACAACGGCCAGGTGCAAATTTCTGCCGTAACCGAATATGACGCTATGTTGTCAAGCGAGCAATATGACTACACCCCGGTGGTTCAAAACGGCATCCTGGTCACACAGGGCGTGATTCGCGGCGATGCCGATCATTCCGGCGTGATTAACCTGCTCGACATTCTGTTACTGATAGATTATGTATATCAGGACGGTCCGCCACCGTTCACCCTGGAAAGCGGCGACTACTTCGTCGATGGCGCCGTCAACCTGCTGGATATTCTGGAAATAATAGAATTTCTCTACGGCTAGTCGAACAAATATCATGTAAAAACGGCCCCGCTTTCGGGGCCGTTTTTATTCTTTGCCCGCCCGTTCCATCTACAACAGACGCCGCTTCATACGCAAACCACCGGCCTATCCCCCCAGACCGATTACCGCTTTCACCCGGTGGCACCGGATAATCGGTGCCATCAAGTCCATTCTTATCCTTGTCCTTTATCAGACACCAGATCAAACAAATCTGCCAGACTACTCAACATAAAATCAGGACAGCTTGTCTCCAGCTCACCATTGCGGCCATACGGCGATGGCACCGCCGCGACTTTCAACCCGGCACCGTGCGCCGCCAGCACGTCGTTGGCGGTATCCCCAACCACCAGCGTCCGGGCCGGATCAACATCAAGAATCTCCACCAGCTTCAAGAACTGCTCCGGGTGCGGTTTCACCTTGACGACATCATCCGCCCCCAGGTAAGCCGCGATATATGCCGTCCACCCCAGGCGTGCAATTATCTCACCCGTCATCAACCGGCTTTTGGTTGTACCGATTGAAAGCGTCTTCCCCTTCTTGTATAAAGCCCGGAGCACCTTATCGGCCCCCGGAAGAGCCTGCGAGGCGTTGACCACCGAGGTATTGCCGCACTCACGAAAGAGCCGAAGAAACTCGGCATACTCACCCTCGCCATAAGCATCGAACAAATCTTCAAGCGGATATCCGATATAGGGAATAATCTCATCCCGCTCTCGCGTTGACTGTCCCATAGCCCGAAAGGCATAATTCGCGGATTCCACGATTCCATCCGAGGAGTCTATCAGCGTCCCATCCAGGTCAAAAATAACAGCGCAGATTTTTGCAGAAATCATGAGGTTGGAGTCATTTCTTTTTTAAATTATCAACTTAGTATAGAAAGCGGGTTAGGCGAAGTCAATCATTATGATTGACAATTAATTACTGCTCAGCTTTGGTACACTTCTTTGGAACCAATGCCGAAATTCAAACGTAAGCTATTTAGACATATAAACATACTGCAACCGGCCCGCCGTGTTTTCTTTGCTTGAATTCGATGACAGCTTGATATGTCATCGGGCAAATTAAATTCGTCCCAAAAACGGAACTAAGGGCCTTGTTATTGCTGTAATAGCGGGTGAAACGGATACCCGGATTGGTTTGTTATAGAAGATGAAGAAGGACGAAGCTTAAGTCGGCTCGTTCAACTTGACAAGCCGCATAAATTGGATAGATTGCTTGAAGACAAAGTATTGGAGGTCAATTATGAAGCAGTTCAGCCTTACATTGGTTGCATTGACAACGTTCTTACTGGCGATAATCTGGATTGTCGGGTCGGGTGAAGCAGTACAGACAAAGGAGGCTGAACGGATCAGTCTGGCCGGAACCACGCATATTAACCTGGATAAACCGTCTGAAATCGATCAGGAAGCGAACTCCCGGGACAACAAGGAAACTCTCTTTCGGGAAATTAAAAAGTTCAATCAAACCGTCTATGATATTAAAAACCGATACATGGAAGAAATCGATACCGAAGACCTCATAAATTCCGGTATTCGAGGCATGCTTGAAGACCTCGACCGATTCTCGGTGTTAATGGAAAAACAATCTTATGACCGACTGATGGAAAGCACCAGCGGTAAATATGAGGGACTGGGAATAGAAATCGATGCCCGCGATAATCATATCATCGTCGTAACGCCTTTCGAGGGCGCCCCCGCCTATAAAAAAGGAATGCGATCCGGTGATGTCATCCAGAAAATCAACGGAACCTCAACCTACGGCATGACCACTGCGGATGCCGCCAAACTGATGCGCGGCGAGGCCGGAACAGCGGTCAATCTTTCCGTCAGGCGCGAAGGTATTTCGGAACTGATCGACTTTGAGGTGGAACGCGCTATCATCGAACTGAAATCGGTAAATTACTACGGTATCATCGAGGGAACCGACATCGGCTATGTCAGACTCTCCCGCTTCGCCGAGGAAACCAGCAATGAACTGGTTGAAGCGATCAACAGCCTCAATGAACAAAACATTAGCGGCCTGATCTTTGACCTGCGCTCCAACGGCGGCGGCCTGCTTCAGCAGGCGGTAGCGACCGCGGACCTCTTCCTTGATGAAGGTAAACTGGTGGTATACACCAAGGGCAAACAGGCTGATTCAGAGAGACGTCACTATTCGCGTCGCCCCGCCATGTTTACCGAAAAGCCGATGGTGGTTCTGGTTGACGAGGGAACCGCGTCGGCTTCGGAAATCGTCGCGGGGGCCATCCAGGACTGGGATCGCGGGGTTATCATGGGCCGCACCACCTACGGCAAGGGATTGGTTCAGCAGATCTTCCCGCTCGGGGCTGACGGCGACGTTGCCCTGAAACTGACCACCGCCAAGTACTATGTTCCCTCCGGACGGTGCATCCAGAAACCGGAAACGCAAAATAAACCCGATTCACCGCATGATCTGGCCGTCAATGCCGAAGATTCCGATAGCACCGAAACCGACAGCCTGATGATTTCCGAGAAAGAGATGTTTTACACCAACGGTGGACGCCTGGTCTACGGCGGCGGCGGAATCAATCCGGATATTCAACTGGATGAGGAGCCGTACCTGACCCCGATCGAAATCAACATGGAACGCAAGTCTCTCTTCTTCGGATTCGCCGTCATGTATTATGCGGCCCATCCCGATTTGCCGCGAAACTTCGATGTGACCGATGAGATGGTGGCCGAATATCGGGATTTCATCAAGGAGAAGGAATTTACTTACAAGACGGCAATGGAGGTATCGTTCGACAAGATGGAGGAAATCATCGAGGACGAAGAGAAAAACGAGCTATTTGCGACCTCCATGGAACATCTCGAAGCTCAGATCGAAATGGAAAAAGAAGCGGACTTCGAAAAATCAATTCCGTATATCAAGCGCGCCATCAAACGTGAACTGGCATCCAAAATGGCCGGTGAACGCGGCGTATACGAAGAAGTTATTCTGAAAACCAACCCGGCCGTGCAAAAAGCCGTCGAACTCCTGCAAAACAAGGATGAATACGGTAAGATGCTGGAAGGGAATCGCACCACCAGCCAGGTACCGCAAACCGACGGTTAAAACGGCAAATTTATAGCGACAGCAATACTGGAGCGCCCCAATCGGGCGCTCTTTTATTTCAGGTCAAAACGACGAATAAACCAGTCATCTCGACGCTTTTCAAGAATCATCTCAACCGCCCGACCGCTGTCAGCAGGACTGGCCTGGATAAAACAGTTTACAACGGCCCGATCATCCGTATAGAAAAAGTCCTTACGCGCCAGCCCGTGGAAAGTCGAACTGCCGCCCGGATAGGCAACCGCAATGATACCGGCCCCGCTGTAGCCGAGATCGCGACCGATCGGCGACAATAGCGAATCTATACGCGCCGTATCGCGATCCTGGATGGCCGTCTGTAAATTACCCAGAATCCCCTTGATTAACGGAATTTCATCCCTCGGCGGATTCTTTTCGGCGCAACCCATCGCCAGGAGCAACACTCCAATCAACGTGTAAATAAGTAACTGCTTCATCGTTTTAAATTCGCCTTCGTCAGTGAATACAACCCATCTCCCTCCATGACAACGATTCCGTCCCGCTCCAGTTGATTCATGACATCCGTCACCACCAGGCTCCAGCACCACAACCGTGCGCCTCGCCCATACGCCGTTTGCCCGGTGCTGGCCGCCAGGTCATCCACCGCCTGGCGCAATCCCTCGATGGTCGGCACCGTTCCGTCCATCAGGATCGATAACGGAGCCCGCACCTTGTCATCGGTATAGGTATGAAAAACGGCCGGTTTCTCACGGCTGAAAGACCAGTTAACATACTTGTTCCTCTCCCGCAAATCCCGATAACGCGGATCGCATAAAATCGGCATGGCGCCTATCCCGGTATGAAAACGTTCGGCCTTCTTGGTATGCAGGTAATAGTAAAAACTGCTCCCGACATCATCTGCCCCGCCACTCACCAGGTACATGAAATCACCCATCTGGGCATTACACGGATCGGAACCCTCAAAGATATTGAACGGCTCACCATTGTTCACAAACTCCCGCCCCAGAAGATCCCATAACAACAGCCCCAGAACGACCGGGTACTTATGATGAAGAACCGCACCGGGATCAATGGCATTATCGGGATCTTTGGTCAAGGTGCCCGCAACAATCATCGCCGCGATGGTGCTGTCATAACCGCTCATGTTGGTCGTGATAAGACCAACCAGACTGGCAACCGTCTTATCGATTGCGGAACGAACGCTCTGCACCTGCGATTGATCGATTACCATCAGGCTCGGCTGATAACCGTCGGGAGTTTTGGCAAAATAACCGAAATCGACATAGTCCGTAATGGCATTGTCCACATAGGCAATGTCGCATCCGGTCAGCGACGCCACTTCATCGACCGTCCTTCCGTTCGCCAGTAAAAACGTCATTGCCCGACCGAAGTAGTTGTCATAGTAATCGTTCTTCTCCACGAATGCCGGAACATGCAAATACTCTCCCACGACCTTCGTCAGACCTTCCGGCATGGGGAATGTCAAGGTAAACTGCTGGCGGTGAAAAACCTGGGACTCCAGGACCGCATCCAGCGTATCGACCACGTCGGAAAGATTCAGGGATACGACACATGTCCCGTAGTTTCCCGGGATATTTACCGGAACCACCACGTCGGCCGACTGCTCCGGCTCCAGAAAAACCACCGCCCGCGTCTTACGAACCGGACTGAGATAATGGTCGCTGAACGCCACCTCCGCCCCGGCAATCACCGTCTTGAACTCAACACTGACATTTTTCAACGTGAAGGTTGCCTGCTGTTGCCCCCAGGTCTCCGCCGACAGCGATATCTCACCGATTTCAAAATCCGACCCTGCGGCCCAAACGCCCCCCGCCATCATCAGCAAACAGAAAAACCAGCAAAATGCTTTCCTTCCCATACCTGTCTTCTCCTTTATGCTATTCATACATATTTTCCCGCCAATTGGCCGCATGCCGCCTCGATATCCAATCCCCGGCTTTTGCGAACCGTTACCGCCGGAGCACGCGGATACAGCCATTGGGCAAATCGGTCGACCTCATCATCGGACGGCCGCCGATGCGGCAAACCGGCCACCGGGTTGTAGGCGATAATATTGATCTTGCATGGTATCCCCGCAATCATGCGTGCCAGCGCCAGCGCATCCTGCCTGGTATCGTTGAATCCGCCCATCAAAACATACTCGAACGTCACCCGTTTCCGGCGTTTCTTGGCAAAATACCGCACCGCTTCCGTCAAATCCTTTATACCATACTTTTTCGCGATGGGAATAATCTTTTTCCGTTTTTCCCCATCCGCCGCATGTAACGAAATCGCCAGGTTGACCTTCAACCCCGAGTCCGCCAGTTGATATATGCCCGGAACAATGCCCACCGTCGATACCGTGATCTTTTTGGCCGATACCGACAACCCGATTTCTGAGGAGATTATCTCAATCGCCCGAACCATTTCGTCATAGTTTAAAAGCGGCTCCCCCATCCCCATAAAAACGATGTTCTGGAACGCCTCATCCCCCCCGCGCCGCCGCAGATACAGCAACTGCCAGACAATCTCGCCCGCCGTCAGGTTGCGCGTGAACCCCATCTTCCCGGTGGCACAAAAGGCACACCCCAGGGCACATCCCGCCTGGCTGGAAATACATACCGTTCGCTTGCCCCCTTCCGGTATCAGGACCGTCTCGATCAGCGCATCATCCGCCAGGCGAAACAGGAATTTCTCCGTGCCGTCCGACGATACCGCGCTTCGCTCCGGCTCCGGGCCCACAAATTCGTACCGCTCTTCAAGCCGTTGCCGCAAAGAACGGGAAAGATTGGTCATTCGGTTGAAATCGGATTGAAGAACCTGATACAGCCACTTGAACACCTGTCGGCCGCGGTACGGTTTTTCACCAAGCGACCGCATGATGTGTTCGAAATCGGAGACAGTATTCCCCAGTAGATTAAGTCGTTTCATCGTCCTAATCTAATGAGAATATGCGTTTTTTCAAGCGGTTTTACGATTATCGCGAAAAGATGGGGGACGACGTCATCCGTCGCCGTCCCCGAATAAGATAAGCCTACTCTTTGGAGAATTTTTCCAACGCTTTGGTCAGCTTGTCAATCTTTTTGTGCAACTCCTCGATGTCTTTCTTGTTGGCCGGCTTAACCTTCTCAATCACCTTGGTGACCTCTTTCTGAATTGAACCCGTCTCCTTGAGAACTTTGTCCTTGAAATTCGATGTCGATTTCTCCGCTCGATCCAGAAGCTCCATCACGGCGTCCTTGCGGTCAGTCTTGGAAATCTCTCCCGCCTTGATCAGCGAGTCGATTATTTCTTCCGCCTTCTTCTTGGTGAGATTGTAAATGCCCACCGACGCCAGATACGTGTTTCGTAAAATGGTCATAGACTTTTGACCTCCTCGGTTTATAACGTGCAATAATACCTCTCGCGAATCCTTGATGTCCTGCCAGTTCTTGATCTCCCCCACCAGGACCTGTCCCAGCACTGAAAGCGTTATATCCCGTCCCGTCCGGGAATCAACCACCGAAAACGGAATATCGTCATTGATGGTCTCCAGCAACTCCAAATGAGTGATATACCGCTTCAGGTCGGTATCATACAGTCGTCGATTTTTATACCGTTTGATAATCTTCATCTTCACGAACCGGTTGATTATATCTTAAATATAGTGCGCCGCACAAAATTTGCAACAAAAAAAATTGACTAATGCCGACCGGTCGACAACAAAATGATATTGACGATTTCAAGTAGTCGCTCGCAGGAAAAAGGCTTCTTGATGAACATGTCACCGCCGGCCTGAAATGATCGACCCTGATCGTCACTGCGGTCTTTGCCCGTCAGGAAAACCACCGGAATATCCGCCGTGGCGGGATCGTTTTTGAGCGCGTTGCAAATACTGTAACCGTCGGTGTTCGGCATCATGATATCCAGCAGAATGACATCGGGCTTGACTTCCATCGCCTGCGCCAATCCCTTATTGCCATCGTTATTGACAAAAACCTCATGCCCGGCATTGCTCAAAAACGCTTCGATAATCTCCGTGATCTGCGGTTCATCGTCGATCACAAGAATTTTCGCCGCTTTGGTTTTCTGTCCTACCGCCATATAATTCCCTTTTGACGTTTTCTTACTATTGTTCTATATCGACATGAAATGCGGAGACATTAGGTTTAATTACAGGTAATATACGAAAATTCAATCAGTCATCGACGGAGTAAAGCATATATATATTATTGTAAGAGAATAGCCTACGGCGTCATTTATCATCTTTCCAATACAATTCCGGCCGGCGATCCCGAAAAACTTCATTCCTGACCGTGATCGCCTTGTCGTCCGCCAACACCGGATCTATCTCTGATGAACGAAAACCCACTTCGGTCTCACCCATTTCCGCCAGGATAATCCCATTCGGGCCGATCACGCGGGACTTGCCGATAAATCGCGCGGTTTGTCCGGCGCGGGATTCCTCGCCGATCCGGTCGGCGGTAATCGTGTAAACGTTGTTTTCCAGCGCGCGGGTGATCATGGCATCCGGGCAATGTGGCAATACCAGGTTGGCCGGATGACAGATAATCTGCGCCCCGGACAGTGCCAGCTTGCGAGCCGATTCGGGAAATCGCCAGTCAAAACATATCATCATACCGATCCTGACATCCCGATACTCGAAAACAAAAAAACCGGTTTCGCCGGGAGAAAAAACCGCCTTCTCAGTGTCAAACAAATGTGTTTTTTGATAGCAATGATAGGTCCCGTCGGGCAAAAGCGCCAGCGCCGAATTATACAACCGCTCCCCCTTCGTTTCCGGAAACCCATACACGATAACCGCATCTTTGGACGCTGCCAGTTCTTTAAGTCTCCTGAACGTCAATCCTGCTCCCGCCGGGTCGGCCAGTCGGGCGGCTTCGGCCGCATCGGCAAACAGATACCCGGTGGCAAACAACTCCGGTAAAACCAGAAGGTCAAACTCGCGATCGGCAAGATCAGCCAGCACCCGGTTCAGGTTTTGTTCGATCTCGCCGAAAACCGGCCGGTTTTGATATAGTGCGACGTTCATATTCTCCTCCGATGACATTATCATTCAACATACATCAGGAACAAATTAATTGCAAGGTTACTCTCCGACCTCTATATTAGCCGCTATGGCGGAAAACAGGTTACCGGAAAAGAATATCGTCACCAATCGCAAGGCGCGACGAGATTATGAAATTATCGAAACCCGCGAGGCGGGAATATCTCTGCTCGGCACCGAAGTCAAGTCGCTCCGTGCGGGCAAGGTGAATCTGGCCGACAGCTATGCCGCGGTTGAAAACGGCGAGGTGATCTTATATAACCTGCATATCTCAGCCTATGAGCAATCGGCCCTGGAAAACCATGAGCCGACCCGCCCGCGCCGCCTCCTGCTTCACAAAAAGGAGATCAAACGCCTGTTCGGCGCCACCATGGAAAAAGGATTCACCCTCATCCCGATCCGCATCTATTTTAAGGGACCATACGTAAAAATCGAACTGGCCACCGCCCGTGGTCGTAAAAAATTTGACAAGCGCGACGCTATTGCTAAAAAAGAAGCCGACCGGGCTATCGAACGTGCCCATCGTCGGCGAATGAAATAGATCGATGTCGAAAACCAGCCTGAACATATTGATACTGGTGGCCATGCTGTCGGCGGCAACCGCTCTGGCCGGTGATATTACCGTCCAGATTCCGGGCGGCAACGAAAAAATCGGAGCGGAAAAATTCGACGACATCTCCTATTTCTCAGTCTCGGATCTCGCCGACGTCCTGGGACAACGCATCTCATGGAACATCCCCGGGCTGTCGGCCACCTTGACCAATCACGATCACACCGTCATTTTCTTTATTAACTCCCCCTATCTCAATGTCAATGACACCGTGAAAAACCTGACCTTCCCGGTAAAATTGAAACGGGGGTGCCTCTATGCTCCGATTCAAACCGCTCTGCCGATTATCGACCAGGTCAGCCCGGAGCGTGTTGTCTGGGACGAGGACCGGCGCCAGATTCGAGTCAGTTCCGAATTTTATACCATAACCGATATGGCCCTCTCGGAAAAAGCCAATGGGCTCCTGATCGAGCTGTTTGTCTCAGAGTCGAAGGATTTCGAACTATATCAGTCCGAGGGCAATTGGCTCAATATCACCATTCCCGATGCCACTGTCAATCGCAGGCAACTCCTGTCGCGACGGTCGGCAACCTTTCTGCGTGACATGAATGTCTTCCAATTCGAGGCCTCCGCCCAGATTTCCCTCCGCCTGCGCAAACCGTTCGGAAAAATCACCCGGCGTTTCGCACCCAATCCCGGTCGCATTCAGATATCTCTGATCGACACCACCGCCGCGCCGGTGCTCACGAACGCCCATGACAAAATCGTCGGACCCGATGATCATATCGATAAAATTGTCATCGATGCCGGACATGGCGGTAAGGACTACGGTGCCATCGGCCTCGACGGAACCCAGGAAAAAAAGATTGTCCTTGACATCGCCAAGCGGCTGGCCAAGCTTATCCGAAAGGAGAAAATTTTCGAGGCCGTGATGACCCGTGATAAGGATGTCTATGTATCGCTCGACGAACGGGCGAGAATCGCCAATGAATCCGGAGGTGACGTGTTTGTGTCGATTCACGCCAACGCCTCGCTCAAAAGAACCGCCCGGGGATTCCAGGTCTTCTTCCTCGCGCCCGCGCTTAACGACGAAGCTCGCGCCGCGGCCCAGCTCGAAAACACCGTCTTCCTGTCTGAGCAGACCGCCTTTGGAGCCCACGAGGGAGATGCCCTCAGTATGATTCTCAGCGATATGATACAAAATGAATTCCAGGAGGAGTCTTCCGATCTCGCGGCCATGACCGACCGGGAATTCCGAACATTGCTGTCGAAAAAAACCCGGGCGCGCGGACGAGATCAGGCCGGCTTCTTTGTTTTGAACGGGGTCTATATGCCGTCAATCCTCGTCGAGGCCGCCTTCCTGACCAATAAAAAAGATGAGAAACTGCTCAAAAGCAAAAGCTACCGGCAGAAAATCGCCGAGGGTATCTATGCCGGACTTAAACGATTCAAAGCAAAGTATGAGAATAAATAATGACTGAAGAACAATTGCAAAATAGGCCGATCGGAATCTTCGACTCCGGCGTCGGAGGACTTACCGTCGCCGCGGAAATTATGAAGCTCCTGCCCGGCGAAAACATCGTCTACTTCGGCGACGTGGGACGTTATCCCTACGGCGGCCGATCACGGGAAACCATCACCGGTTTCACCCGGCAGGATATAAATTTCTTGATGGAACACAATGTCAAATATATCGTCGCCGCCTGCAACTCTGCCTCGGCGGTGGCCCTGGAAACCGTTTCCGAGGAATACGATCTCGACCTCCTCGGCGTCATCGAACCCGGCGCCAAGGCCGCGATTAACTACACCCGCAATCAACGCGTGGGCATTATCGGAACCCGCGCCACCATTGATTCCGACAGCTACGCCAAAGCCATCCAGCGCCGCAACCAGAACATCAAGGTCTTCTCACTGGCCTGTCCCCTGTTTGTCCCCCTGGTGGAGGAAGCTTATATTGACAAACAGGCCACCCGCCTGATTGCACGGGATTATCTAAAAACCCTGATCGACGTCGACATTGATACTTTGGTGCTGGGATGTACTCACTATCCTCTGTTGAAAGAGGTCATCGGCACCGTCATGGGTGATAAGGTCCGGCTGGTCGATTCCGCCGAGGAAACCGCGCGCGAGGTGGCCTCGGTGCTCTCGGTCAAAAATCTCCTGCGCACGACAGCGGATGATGTCACCTTGAAATTTTACGTGTCCGATGTCCCCGATCGCTTCTCGCAGGTCGTCCGACACTTCGTCGGGCGTAATATCAATAACGTCACGCGCGTGGACATAACCAGGTACTGAGATGGATATAATTATCGCGGCGGTCATTTTCGGGTTAATTACGGCGGCGACTGTTTTCGTCGTCCTGCGTTTCTTTTCAAAAAGAATCGAAAACAATACCATGACCAATATGAAGGAATCATTCGGCGCCGCATCGTACGATGCCCTCGAAAAAAACACCGACCAGTTCCTTAAACTGGCCAATGAAAAACTGGCGCAACAAACGCAGGCCAATGTCCAGGAACTCGCCGGCAAAAAAGCCCTCATCGACAACACCCTGCAACAGATGAAAACCGAAATGAATTCGGTCCGCGAACTGGTCACCCGCCTCGAAAAAGACCGTGAACAGAAATTCGGAGAGCTGAGCAGGGGACTGCAGAATCAATCACAGGAAACCCTCCGCCTTCATGAAATTACCGGCAATCTCAATAAAGTCCTCTCGGACTCGCGCCTGCGCGGACAATGGGGCGAGCGCGTCGCCGAGGATATCCTGAACCTGGTCGGCATGGTCGAGGGCGTCAGCTATCGCAAACAAACCGGCCTCGGTCAGGGACATGGACGACCCGATTTCACCTTCTTACTGCCCGATGACCGGCTGATTAACATGGATGTCAAATTCCCGCTCGATAATTTCAAGAAATACTTGGAAGCGGGCGATGATACCGCGCGCGATTCGTTTAAAAAGCAGTACCTCAAAGATGCCCGCATCAGCATTAAAAGCGTCACCACCCGCGACTATATCAATCCCGCCCAAAACACCCTGGATTTCATGATTGTCTTTATCCCGCACGAACAGGGATACAGCTTCCTGATGGAGCACGATCCGTCATTCATGGATGATGCCTTGAAATTACGGATCATCGTCTGTTCGCCCTGGTCGTTGTACGCCTTTCTCGCGGTGATCCGGCAATCAGTCGACAATTTCAACCTGGCGCGGTCCGCCGATAAGATTTTGACCCTGATGAGCGCCTTCTATAAACAGTGGGATAATTACAAGGACGCAATGGATAAAATCGGTAAGGGTATCTCCGCATTACAAAAGGAATATGACCTGTTAATGACACGTCGCACCACCCAGTTGGAAAAACCCCTGAATCAAATAGAACAACTGACCAGACAAAGCGACCTGACGACAGGCGAATCTAAATCTGAGAACTGGACGGAATAATATAATGTATGGCATAATACAGGAAACAAAAAGGGCTTTGGCATGGATCTGATAACGCTTAAAATCGAACAGGCCGTTGATATCCTGAACGAACTGGATATCGACCTCTGGCTTATCTTTTGCCGTGAAACCGACATGATGGCCGACCCGGCCCATGCCCTGGTGGTCGGACACAAAGTCGTATGGCAATCGGCTTTTATCATCCCGCGCAATGGCGAAACAACCGCACTGATCGGTAACTTCGATGCGGCCGATATCAAACGCCAGGGACGATACAAACATGTAATCCCCTACGTCGAAGACTGCGGAAAAGAAATTCGTGAGAAAATACGCGAGTTTGATCCCAAATCAATTGCGCTGAATTACTCACTTGATGACCCGGCCTCCGATGGACTCTCATACGGCATGTACAAACTGCTATTGTCATACCTTGATGGAACGCCGTATCCCGAACGGATAATCTCAGCCGACAAGCTGATTTCCCTCGTGCGCGGACGAAAAATCCGTGATGAAATCACCCGCATCTCGGCCGCCGCCATTTGCGCCTCCGATTGCTGGCACAAAGCGCTCGATGAGATGATTCCGGGAATGACCGAAAAGGACATTGCCGATATCCTTGACACCAACATCCGCCGACTCGGCGCGCGAAATTCGTTCGACACCATCGTCAATGCCGGGGATAAAACCGAGCCGGGACATGGCCGACCGACCGATGCCACCATCCAGCCCGGCGACCTGCTCCATGTCGATTTCGGCGCCCTCCTTAATGACTACTGCTCGGATATTCAGCGATTGGCATATTTCCAGCGACCGGATGAATCAACCCCCCCGGATGAATTGATCGACGCCTTTACAACCGTAAGGGAAATCATCGACGAAGTCGCCGCCCTGTACAAACCGGGAGCATTGGGATTTGAAATCGACGCGGTCGCGCGCAACCGACTGACCGAACGCGGATATCCTGAATACCAGCACGCCCTCGGTCACCAGATCGGACGCTCGGTTCACGATGGCGCCGCAATCGTCGGACCGAAATGGGAACGCTACGGCACCACCCCGACCATTCCTCTTGAAGAAGGCAACGTCTTCACCGTAGAATTTGGCATCGCCTTACCGGGGATCGGGTACGTCGGACTCGAAGAAGATTTGGCGGTAACTGAGAAAGGGGGACTGTTTTTGTGTCCCCGACAAACGGAGTTAATATTGCTATGAGAAAATTGATCGCGCTTTGTATTATAACAGCGGTGATTACTATCCAATGCGGCCCACCACCCAAAGTAACCATCAACCCCGAGCAAACCGAGTGCGCTCCGCAAAATCTGGTGGTAAAACCGAACAGCCACACCCTGTTTTTGCAGTGGGATACTCCCTGCCCGGACAATATCAGGCTGGCCGGATATTTCATCTATGTCCTGCCCAAACCAATCGGAGAAAAATACCCCGGCGTTACCCTGCCGAAGAAAATCGTCCCGTTCAATTCCGGCGCCTACCCGGGCGATACCGATCCCGAAGATCGCTATGAAACGATTTCGATTCAAAACCTGGATGATGGCGTTGAATACTATGTCTCCGTCCGCGCCGCATTCACCGACCGCTCCCTGTCCCTGCCGTCAGAGGAAATCGCGGTCATGTGCCGACCCGAAGGAACCTTTGAACTGGCCTACCGGTACGCCGGTGAAAACGACGGCTTCTCTTTTGTCAGTGGTCAGAACGTCCGCGCCGACAGCGACCAAAATGACCTGTACTTTTATCACAAGGATGATATCGACTATCTGGCTTCTCCCCACCGCCTCAACGGATTTATTCGAACTTCCGCCTTCTACTCGCTGGGGAAAACGTCGTCGATCTATCAGTACCCCCAGCTTGATCTCGATATTTCACCGGTGGAACGAATGCCGGTGCGCGTGGGCGAAAGCTATCTCGTCAAAACCGCCGATGGCAACTATGCCAAGGTCCGAATCGAAGCGGCCTCGGGCGAACGCCGGGAACGGACGCTGACTATATCGTACATCTATCAGACAGTCGATGACTTAATGCGATTCTAGACTCCGGCGGTAACCAACCTGCTCTTGGGATGATAACGTATGACTGACAGTGCAACCGCACCGAAGACCGCTTCAGCGGGAAAACTCCTGCTCGGGATTATCGCCCTTGCCGTGATCGCACGGCTCCTGGTCGCAATCTTCACCGACCAGCTCGACCATCCCGATGAGAATTTTCAACTCCTTGAGCAGGCCCACCGCGTCGTCTTCGGCTACGGGCTGATCCCGTGGGAATTCCGCTTCGCGGTGCGCTCTTGGCTCACGCCCGGCCTGATCGTCGTCCTGCTCTACCCCTTCAAACTGCTCGGACTTGACAACCCGAATCTCTATGTCCCCGCCATCCGCGCCATCCTGGGACTGCTTTCCGTCAGCATGGTGCTGTCGGCATATCATATCGGGCGAAAACTAATCTCTGTGCGTGCCGGCCTTACCGCGGCCTTTCTCTGTGCGATATGGTATGAGATGATTCACTTCGGCATCCGGCCCCTCAGCGAAACCTGGGCGACCGTCTTATTCTTGGGCGCAATTGCCCTCGCGATGAAACCTACCCGTCTCCGCCATCTTGCTCTGGCCGGAATCCTGGCGGCCCTGACAACCGCAATACGCATCCACTATCTCCCGGTGGTGGCGGTCTTTGCCATCGCGACCTTCATCGCCTTGGATAAAACCGGCCGCCGCACCTTTGGCCTGGCGCTCGTCGCAACTGTTCTGGCAGTAGGTATATTCGAAAAAATCACCCTCGGCGGTTTCTACACGTCATACTTAAACTATTACGCAATCAATCAAAGCTACAGCATGAATGCCGCCGTTGGCGAAAGCTCAACGATGCACTACCTGCTGTACCTGGGATTCTCTTCTCTGTTTGTCTTCTGGGTGTTATTTGTTGCCGGAATCACCGCCTGGAAAAAAACCGGCCTGCTGGTAATCTATGTAACCGCCGTCCTGCTTCCCCACCTGCTCCTGCCCATTAAAACTCATTTGGTCAGCATGCGCTTCATCTTCCTGGCTGTCCCCCTGCTTCTCATCATCGGTGCCACCGCGATATCATTTTGGGAAAAACGCGTCACCAACCCCCGTCTCAAACATCTGGCATGTCCGACCCTCTGCACTATTATGCTGGCGATTTCAATCATCGGTGCTCTCGGCGCCCTGCCCGGTGAACGACTGGTGTACCAACATGACTTGTTTCACACCGATCCACACCTGCGGGCCTACCGGCATCTCTACGGCGAACCATCACTCGCCGGACTGTTCGACAATTCCTCGTTCTGGTTTCAGGGAGGCGGCTATTACTACTTGCACCGGGATATCCCGTTGTACTACCCCAATACCCCGCCATCGTCACCCGCCTTTGTGAGCCATGCCCTTTCCAAAACCGTAATTCCGCCATCGAGCGGCTTTGGAAAAATGACCGCCTTTGATGGCATCATCCTGTATCGCCGAAACGACCAGAAGTTCCAATGTCAGCCTGATCCCGACTATTCAAGAGATATGTTCCAGGCGGGAATCGACGATAATCCGAATTTGCGGTGATAACTATTTCAGCAGGACCATCTTTTTGGTCTGAACATAGTCCGCTGTGGTGATACGGTAGAAATAAATCCCCGAAGCGACTTCCCGGCCAAACTCGTCATGGCCGTCCCATACCAGGCTGTACGTGCCCATCGCGACCGATCCGCACTCGTCACGGTACACCTCCTGCCCCAGGATATTGTATATGGTCAGCTGGATCATGGCGCGGCGCGGGACAGTATACGTGATCGTCGTCGCCGCGTTGAACGGATTGGGATAATTCTGTTCGAGCCCAAAGCCATCCGGATAGAGCAGGTCATAATCATCCCCGACCGGCGTCGACTCCCCGGAAATTTTCGCGAGATATGCATCGGAACCACCCGCCGAATTCGAGAATGAATACCCCAGCACAAGATAGTCCCGGCCGGTCTCCTGAAAAACCATCCGCCCGTAATCGGATTTGCTTCCGCCGTACTTCCTCGTCCAGGCGGTATCGCCCGTGGGCGTGGTCTTGATAACATAGACATCGATCTCGGCCGCCCCGAATGATTCCGTCGATCCGGCCAGGAGATACCCGCCATCGAGCGTCCGCGTCACAGCATACGCCCGATCGTCATACAATCCCCCATATGTCTTTTCCCATTGCACAACGCCGTCGGCATCGGTCTTGATTGCATAAGCATCGGTGTACCCGGCCCCGGATGATGACGTTCCTCCGGCAATCACAAAACCACCGTCAAGAGCGGCTTCCAGCGCATAGGCGTAATCGGCCCCCGTGCCCCCGTATACCGACGTCCACAGCGTGTCACCGTCGTTATTCAGCCGCACCGTGTAAATACTGCTGTAACCGGTGCCGAACGATCCCGTCGATCCCACCGCCATAAAACCCCCATCGCCGGTCAAACACACCGCCGACCCGGATTCGCCGCCCGACCCGCCAACCGTAGTCGTCCAGAGCGTGTCGCCGTCGGAGTCGGTCCGAATGAAATACAAATCATCATAGCCCGCTCCGTACGAACTCGTGGTACCGCATATGATAAAACCGCTGTCTGAAGTTTCGCGTATTGCGCGACCCTCATCATTGCCGCTTCCGCCATACCTTTTCTCCCAGAGCACCGCACCGACCGAGTCGATCCGGACCAGGTAGACATCCTTCTCACCGGCACCATCCGAACGCGTCGAGCCGACCATAATAAACCCGCCGTCGGATGTCACCCGCACGTCATAGCCAAGATCGGTATCGACCCCCCCATACGTGTGCGTCCATACCGTGTCACCGGCGGAACCGAGTCGTAGTGCATAGAGATCAAAACTTCCCGAACCGAAAGAAAAAGTGGAACCGAGCAGGATATACCCGTCATCGATTTGACAACCGGCGTAGGCATTGTCATTGTACTGACCGCCATACGTCGTCGACCAGACCATTTCCTGGGCGCCCAGGGGCGTCTGCAGGAGCAGAATCGCGAAGCCGATAAGCACCAATACTTCGCGGCATTTCATATCCAGCCTCCAATGCTGTGCAATAATTAAACAGCCGTTCTTACTTCCGAGTATCGGAACTTTCCCATACCGCTTTAGCTATCCACTGAAAATAAATGGCGCGCCAAAATTCATAATTGACTGCCGCTCAACCTGTTTGATCAATCCTTTGCGATCGGAATAATGGCGTCTAGCCTTCGTCCTTTTCTGCGGAATAATCCGCCATATATAACCGCATGTATATCAATCGCTTACGAAAAGCATAATGGGGGGAGTCCAACACCGACCCGATCAAATAGCATCATCCAGACTTGGATGATCACATGCTAACCAATTGTGATACTTAATATTACAATACTTCTCCCGCGTCGGCACCGGGCTTGCAAAGATCAGCCTCAGAAAAAAAAACATTTAGATGTGGGGAGCTAAGATGTCGAAAAGAAATCTGCCACGGCTTGGAGTGATATGCATCATTCTGTCAATTCTCGTAATACCGGGCCTCCATGCCCAGGAAAGCGCCACCATCCAGGCCACCGCAACCGTGATCCCGGCGCTGGTGGTGATCGGAGAACACAACCTCGAATTCGCAACCGTCTTTCCCGGCGTTGACAAAACAGTCGATAAATCAAGCCCCGGCTTCGCCGGTGAATTCAGCGTGCAGGGAAATAACCTTGCCGAAATCTCGATCGACTTCACCCTGCCCGATTCAATCATGCACGAGGATTCAACCGCCTACATGCGGATTCGTTTTGTTGACACCGATGCGTCGTACGATGACGGCACCGGTGGCGGACAGGCCGCCCCCTCGGGCGTCATCAATCCCCTCGGACCATCAACTCAGGACCTCGGCCCGGGCGGTCAGATGTGGCTCTGGATCGGCGGTCGCGTTGAACCGGGGATTACCCAGACCGGGGGTGACTACAGCGGCGACATTACCCTCACCGTGGCCTATACCGGCAGTTAAAAACTCGCTTTACATTTCTTGCCTTAAATACTCCCAAAACCCCGCTCCGGCGGGGTTTTTTCATGCCCGAAACATCCTTGACATAATCCGGTCAGGCGGTATCTTACCGGTGTCCTGCAGACTGTACTTCGGTTACCGCTATGCGAACGAATTATGTCGTCCAAATACTCGTTGTCCTGATTATGGGAATAATGGCCGCGACCATCTCGGTCACCGCCGAAACGGCATCCATCCGCGCCACTGCCACGGTGGTAACACCGCTGGGACTGCTTGAAGAAAGCCCCGCTCGGGCTGATTCCGTCACCGTTAATATCGATGGCATCGATCAACATCGGCAATGCCTGTATCTTCGTCACCCGCATGATATCGGCCTTATCTGCACTGTGGATGCCGCGGAACACCAACCGCAACGGATAACCGTTTCTCCCGGTCCAAGCATCGACCGCCTGATCATCACTCCTCCGATAATCACCTCCGATACCTGCCTGATCACTGTCATTTACACCGAGAACTGACCTCCACCCGATGCGTCAAGTTCAATGTTGACATCCCCCCGACCTCACCGTACCATTCCTGACAACAGGGAGACTGAATGAAAATAATCACGGTCATATTGATTGGTTTGTGGGTCGCGCTTGGAACCAACACCACCCTGGCGCAAAATGCCACCGTCACCAACGATCTGACCTTCGGTGATATCTTCCCCGGCATTCCCAAAACCATATCAAGTCATACTCCCGGCGCGGCCGCCGAATTTACCATTTCGGGAACCGCCGGCGCCGAAGTCACCATCGACTTCACCCTCCCGACCTACATGAGCTCAAGCGGATATAACATGCAGTTAATCTTTCGTGAAACCGACTGCGCCATGGATTCCAGCGCCACCCCCGACCAAACCAATCCCGGCCATGATAACCAGGATCCCTGGGGCACCATTACCTATCGCCTCGGTTCAAGTGGCTTGACTATCTGGCTGGGCGGAATCGCTGTCCCCCGGCTCAATCAGAAAAACGGCGACTATGAAGCCTCAATCGTTCTGACCGTCATGTATACCGGCAATTAAGGCATGTTTGTTGCATTTACTCCCCCCTGAAAGCGCCCCGGGCGATTAAGCAGATAAACTGCCAAATTTGTGTTAAATCATAATCCCCCCCGAAAAAACCGACCACAACCAAGACAACTTACCACAATCCCCTGTGCCACAACCACTTACTACCTATTTGCCTGGGCCCGGCCCGGGCTATGGGGGACCGCCCATAACACCCGAAAAAACAGGGCATTTTGCAATTTTTTTTCGCCGAATTGCTTAAGCAATCGACTTTTAATGTCGATGATGCCTATATGAAACGCCTGTAATGAAAATAAACATTTATGTACGTATAATAAACAAGGGGAGCAGATTATGCATTGCTTTTCACGGATGAAACTTATCTCAGGGCTGGTTGCCACGGTTGCACTGCTTGCAATCATCGGCGGCCCGTCCTCGGTCAGCGCTCAGGAAGTGGCGGTCGGACAGGCCACCGCAACCGTCCTGCAGGTGCTGGTTGTCACCTCCGAAGCCGACCTGCAATTCGGTGACGTTATGCAGGGTGTCCCGAAAGACGCCAGCAAAACAACCGTTGGCCAGGCTGGTGAATTCAAGGTGGTCGGTGAAACCGGCAAAGAAGTCTCGCTTGATCTGGATCTGCCGGAATATCTCTGGAATAGCGCCGGCGGTAGCGAGGACCGCTTGCAGATTTCATTCAGTAGCACCGATGCCGATATCGCCTTCACGGCGGCCTCAACACCGGCGGCTCATGGAGCCGGAGCGGTTACCGATCAGAATCCGGCCGCACTCGGCGATCAGAATCTTGGCGGCGTAGCGCCGGATAACGTAATATGGGTCTTCCTGGGCGGAACGGTGCATCCCACCATCGACCAGCGGGCCGGAAGTTATTCCGCGGACATCGTCTTCACGGCCGCGTATACCGGTCAGTAAAATTGGGTGAATGGGATGAAAAAAGGAGATTTAAACGTGTTTACATTTTCGCATAAAAGATTCTCTCTGGCCCTCCTGCTCGGCATGGCCGTCTGTCTGTGCTTTGGCGGAGCGGTCAATGCTCAGGAGATGGGCACCGGTCAGGCCACCGCAACCGTCCTGGCGGTACTGGTGGTGACTGCCGAAGCCGATCTGCAATTCGGCGACGTCATGCAGGGTGTCCCGAAAGACGCCAGCAAAATCGTCATCGGTGAAGCCGGTGAATTCAAAGTGGTCGGTGAGGGCGGCAAGGAAGTGACGCTCGATCTGGACCTGCCGGAATATCTCTGGAACAGCGCCGGCGGTAGCGAAGACCGTCTGGCTATTTCATTCAGTGCCACCGATGCCGATATCGCCATTACCGCGGCATCAACCCCGGCCGTTCATGGTCTCGGTGCAACCACCGACCAGAATCCGGCGGCACTGGGCAATCATAATCTTGGCGCGGCCGCCCCGGATAACCTGTTGTGGGTCTACCTCGGTGGCACCGTCCACCCGACCGTGGATCAGCGCGCCGGAAGCTACGCGGCGGATATTATTTTCACCGCGGCCTATACCGGGCAATAGAGGTAAAGTTTGCATTGACTTTTTAGACTGCGTGACCTCACTTTACGGTGAGTATGGGATTGACCGGACGAGGTCACAACAAATGATAACATAGGATGAGGTTACTATGGACAGTAACAAAATTACTCCCCGCCAGCTTGGCAGATTAAGATGGCGGGGACTGGCTTTTTTGATCGTAGCTCTTTTCTTTGCGGCGGAACTCTCGGCCAACGTGCTGGTGGCGCCAACCGCCGTCATCATGTCAAAAACCAAGGCCGGGCGGCTCAACATTCAGAACCCAACCGACAAACCAGTCGAGGTGTCAATTCGGTTCAGCTTCGGTATCCCGGTATCAGACAGCATGGGCGTGGTCAATATCGAATTGCAGGATTCGGCCGTGACCGATCCCCGCTCCGCGCTGGACTGGATTAAGGCCTTCCCCAGAAAAATGGTCCTGGAACCCGGAGCATCGCAGGTCGTACGATTTCGCGCAACTCCCCCGAGGGATCTTCCCGACGGCGAATACTGGGCGAGAATTCTCGTCCGATCACAGGAAGGTCAGCGTGAAATACCCGTCGCCGCCGATGATAACAAAATCACCACCAAACTCAACATGATCATGCAAATGGCGATTATTCTGAAATACCGAACCGGAAACCTCGTTGCCAAAATGGAAGTCCTCAATACCGAAGTGCAACAAACCGACTCCTCTGTCATCGCCGTGCTTGACATGGTCAACCGGGGCAATGTCTCCTATGTCGGCCTGATGACCTGCCATTTGGTCGACGCCGACGGAAATGAGGTGGCGCGTGAGGAAATCGACCTGGCTGTATACCATAACCTGCGGCGAAGGGTCGAATTGCCAAAACCGGTCGGTGGATTTCGACCGCCATATCACGTTGATGTCACTATCAACACCGACGGCCGAACCGATATCCCGACCGAAGACCTGATCATCGGTAACAGCTATACCAGATCGTTTGCCCTGGAATAGGATACTTGACCAGACCGGTCGGTAAAAAGTGACGAAAAATGCGGAAAAGCAATTCCCATACTCACGGAATATGTCGCGCCGCCATGATACTGGTGCTGGCGCTGGCATTGCTGTGCCCGGCAATGGCAACCGCCCAGCAGGAATTTGAGGAAATCGTCGTCAGGTTCGAAGTCCCCAAACTCAGCAAGACCGATATCCTCGCCCAGTACGACGGCCGCAACATTTTTCTACCCCTGGTGGAAATCTTCAGCTTCCTGGACATCATCGTTGAAACCGACTTCGAAAAAGGAAAGTTTACCGGAAAATTCGTCACCCGGGACAACAATTTCGAGATCAATCTTAAAAACGCACAGGCCAAATGCTTCGGTAAAACCGTCCCCCTGGTCGATGGATTGTATTATCTCTCCGAAACCGATCTCTTCCTCCGCATTGATTTGTACGAACGCATCTTTCAACTGAAACCCCATTTCAACTTCTCTCGGCTCAGTGTCTTTCTGTCGCTTGACAAGGATTTTCCCGCCTACCGCAAGTTGTTGCGTCAGGCCGCCCATCAAAATCTCAGGGAACGCGACGTCGCCGCCAGGGACGTCCAGCAGATCCCATACCAGCGCGACCACCTCAAAGCCGGCGTGGCCGACTGGATGTTGTCGGTCAGCCCCTATGGCGGGGCCGGACACTACTTCACCATGGGCATGGGAGGGATGATCATGGGCGGCGATCTCGCCGTCAACGGATCCGTCAACAGTATTACCGGATTCAAACCCGGCGACGTCAACTATCTCTGGCATTACTATTTTAACGACAATGAATACCTCACCCAGGCCGAGATGGGAGACATCAATACTCAGGGAAGTCTGACCCGCAATCTCGACGGTATCCAGCTGACCAACCGACCCCCGGTACAACGAAAATACTTCCAGACCGTCGAAATCGAGGGATTCGCCGGAGAGGGATGGGAGGTGGAATTATACCTCAACAACCAGTTGACCGAATTCACCTATGCCGATGAAAACGGAAACTACAGCTTCCTCGTCGACACCTACTACGGATCCTCTCAAATTATCCTTAAAATGTACGGACCCAATGGCGAAGTCAAAATCGAAGAGCAGTACGTGCGCGTCCCATACAATCTCATCCCGCAAAACGACTATGAATATTCCGTCGCCGGTGGCGTTAAGAACAGTGCCGACGAACAGCAGAAAAAATATGTCCAGGCCACCGCCTACTATGGCCTGCTGAAATCACTGACCCTCGGAGGAACCGCCGATATCCCCGTTGCCGTGGAAGACAATGAGAAACCGTCATACGCCGCCGAGGCATCGTTCCAGCCACTCGGAACCGTGCTCTTCGGAACAACCTTTTCGCCCGATAATGTCATCGAGGGAAATTTCAGCTACAACCGGCCTTCAGCACTGACCGTCAACGCCCGTTACGCCAAATATTATGAAAACCCGTTTCGTAACAAGCTCAATCGCCAGTATGAATACAGCCTTGCCATTACCTCGCCCCTGCGGATTAAAAACCGGTACTTCGGACCGCGCCTGCGCCTCTCGGTCAGCCAATTCCCGGATTACCGCTCCATCAATTTAAACTATGGCTTTAAACTGCCGCTGTACAAAATCAACGCCACCTATATCGGGGCCAGCAAATTATCCGAATACTTTAACCGCACCGAAAAAAGCATCTCCAGCCAGCTTTTCGTCACAACTCAGTTTTTGCGATGGTTGCGTCCGCAGTTCAAGTTCAATTATGAACACGACCTGAACCGGCTGACACAGTATTCCGTCTACCTCCATAAACGGATTTTCAAACGCGGACAGCTCACCTTTACCTTTGAACGCAACGAAATTTCAAAAACCAACCGCTTCATGATCAGCTTCAATATCTTTAATGACTTCGCCAATTTCACCAGCCGCGCCAATGTCCACGGCGACCAGGTTATCGTAACCCAGCTTCAGAGGGGATCGGTCCTGTTTGACCAGGACACCAAATCATTCCGGCTCGACCGGCGCTACGGACTCGGACGAGGAACCGCCGTGGTCTGGCCGTTCTTGGATGAAAACTACAACGGACTGTACGACCAGGGCGAGGAAATCCTCAAAAACTTGAAAGCCAGCATCGGCGGCGCCCGGGGAACCCGCAATAAACAGAACGGACTGTACTACTATGACGGACTGCGGGCCTATGATGAATATCTGGTCGAAATCGACGAATACAGCCTCGATAATCCCATGTTGCGACCGGCCCACCAGAATTTTAAAGTGACCATAAATCCCAATACCGTTACCAGCATTAGTGTCCCGATCGTCGCTGCCGGTGAAGTCAGCGGAATTGTCGAGCGACCCGTCGAAACCGGAAAAATCGGAGTCGGGGGAATCAAACTGACCATTCTGAATGAGGCAACCGGAGAGGAAACCCCCGTCATTACCTTCAACGACGGAACCTATCTCCACATGGGACTGGTTCCCGGCATGTACCGCGTTACCATCAATAAAGAACAGCTCGAACGATATGGCTATCATGCTCAACCCCAGGATCGCAACTTCCAGATCAAAACCGTCGAGGGCGGCGATATCGTCGAAGCCGTTGATTTCCTGATTATTCCGAACTGATCCCGACTGCCACCATCCCGGGAACCTTTCACCCGTTTAATCGGTTACGAATACATATCCCTGCTCCCAACGATTGCCGGGATCATCGTATGAATACGCCGATTGACCCGAAGTAATGCTTCAGATTTTCAACAGAGAATGACCCCAACGCCCCACGTTGCGAGAGGGAAAAAGTTACTGTAAAAACAAATTAAGCCGACCATTCCCGATCGGATCGGGACAAAACACATATCACGTGGAGGTAAAAAATGAAACATGCGAGAAACATTATGATGGTTGCGGCGATATTGTTCATCGCCGGGGCCGCTACCGGAGCCGAAAAATACCAGATCGACCGAACCCATTCGTCAATAACCTTTTCCGTCAAACACCTGGTCATTACCAATGTCAAAGGCGCATTCAATGACTTCTCCGGAAGTATCAGCTACGATGCCGACGACATTACCAAATCAACCGTTAACGTCACCATCAAGGTCGAAAGCATTGATACCAATGACGAATCGCGAGACGATCACCTGAGAAACCCCGACTTCTTTGATGTCGAAAAATACCCGGAAATTACCTTCGTCAGTGATAAGATTGAGAAAAACGACGATGGCCTGATCGTACACGGGAAACTGACCATGCACGGAATAACCAAGGAAATCGCCATCCCGTTTACAATTGCCGGACCAATTACCGGGCCACGTGGCAATACCCGCATGGGCGTCGAAGCGTCATTGAAAATCGACCGGAAGGATTTCGGCATCACATGGAACAAAGTCCTTGATACCGGAGGCCTGACCGTCGGCAATGAAGTTAAAATTGAACTGAATATCGAAGCGATCGCGGGCTGATCGCCGAAACCGAATCAAGTGCCGGGGCGCAAACTCCTGCCCCGGCGCCCGCTCCACTGTGAATCAGGCACTAAAAATCGGCGGACTTGTCCCGCAGGTGAATACCCTCGGTATACAACTTCAAATACCGATTCTCTATCTCCCGATTCTCCGACTGGACCTTGATAATATCCCTCTGGGATACCAGTCCGATTAACGTATCACCATCCACGATGGGAACATGGCGAATCCAGTTCTTGTCCATAATCCCCGCAATATACACCAGCTCATCGTCGGGAAAACCCAGAATCAGCGCGGTCGTCATGACATCGCCGACCTTGAGATCATGATACTGCCCGCCGGTCTCATGGATACGACGGAAAATGTCCTTGTCGCTGATAATGCCGATCAGTTGCTTTTCGCTGTTAATAATCGGCAGACAACCGATATTGTTCTTGATCATTACTGCCATGGCCTCGTCAATCGACGTTTCCGGCTGGGCGGTAATCAGTTCTCTCTTGTTGATCTTCAGGAGGGCTTTAACAAGCATAATATACCCTTATCTATTAAAATGTGATGAATGTGCGTGTGGCAATTGTAATCAATTATAAAATACCATGACAAAAGTGTTTATACAAGCAAAAGATGATCTATATTATCCCCGACCAATAATTCGAACCAATATGGTCATATTTTCCAATATGCCATTGACAAAACTCGTTTTTCGTATATTGTTGCCTTCGTATGAACGGCAATAATAACTGACATCCCTTTTGGGGGCAAATCGTTTAACACATGAGGTCAAGTCATGGAAAATATGCATGAAGTATTCGACGAAACCAATCTGAATCTTGGCAAATTCCTTAAAGAATTTCCAAAAGAAATGAAAGCCTTCGGCGGCATGATGGAAGCGCTTGAGGCTCCCGGCGCATTGGATGGCAAACAGAAAGAACTGATTGCCGTGGCGCTTTCAATCTGCGCCCATTGCAAATGGTGTATCGCTTATCACGTCGGGCAGGCCCTCAAACAGGGTGCCAGCCGCAAGGAAATCACTGAATCCGGATGGGTCGCAGTCCTGATGGGTGGCGGACCGGCGCTGATGTATTTCCAATTGCTGGAAAAAACTCTCGATGACTTCGAGGCCAAATAAAAATTGCGGCCATCCGTTCAGATCGGGCTGGCGTCTTGCCAGCCCTTTTTATATCAAAAAAAACCTGACGGCGCGAAGCCGTCAGGTCGGTAAAACTGTTGGGATTTACTCAGCAATGCCCAACATATATAACCTGTTGGACCTGCTAAGTAGCAGTCACCTCACATAAATTTGATTTCAAAATAGACCACCTCCTTTCCTGTGTACTTATAATTTCGGCCGTTGACACTTTTTACGCAAGTAAAATATTCTCGAATTATCCAAAAATAACCGGATTCTCGCCCAAAACGGGCAGCCTTGGATTGCGGGCGATTATATCACGTTATCCCACAACCCCTTACATCAATCATTTCAAAATCATATTATTATGTAAATAATACGAAACAAAAGTAATATAATAATCGTCTATATTAATATAATACTTTACTCAATGTCATGTTTTATTTATATTATGGGTGACTTGAGCGATAACATTTCCTGGAGATAATCATGAGCGACCTTAAAAACAACCTTCGGCGGCTCCGCTTTGACATGAATGAGATGACTCAGCAGGAACTTGCCGACCGGCTTCAGGTATCACGCCAAACCATCTATGCCATCGAAAAAGGCAAGTTTAATCCCTCGGTGAAACTGGCCATGCGCATGGCAAAGCTGTTTGGCATAGCGGTCGAAGACATTTTTCATCTGGATCGGGAGGAGTAATCAAATGAATACCACTTCCAGCAAAAAACAAAAAGAAATAACCACCCGCGTTTCCTACGCCTCGGCAATGCTGTGGGCAATTGCGGGCATTATCCTGGTTGTCGGCTCACAATTTGCCACCACCCCGCTCTTCAAACACTCTCCGTTGATTCCAATCTACGCGGTACTGGCTTTTGCCTGGTGTTTCTTTAATGCCCGGCGCCGAAAACAGCGCGCGCTGGATGAAATGGAAATCCACCTGTTTATGAAAATCGACAGTATCACCGTTTTGTGGTTTGGCCTGTTCCTGATCGTCTTTGCTATCGCCGCAAAATTGAATGAGTGGCTGGGCTTCGCCGACGGTTTAATGACTTTTATCGGGGCGCACTGGGCACCACTGGCGCTGTTTGTCATTATCATCACCCAGTCAATAATCGGGCTGGTGATGTTTGGTGCCACCGCCGGTGATGCCGACTGAGATCGCAACCATGACCGGCGGTCCGAACCAAATTCCCGGGAATGAAACCGTCTGACGAATTATTCGTAGATTGATGAAAAACCAATCGGGGATAAAATAATGACCGGTTTCATTCTCTGGTGTATATTGCTTTTTCTGTGCTGGCCCTTGGCCGTTCTGGCCTTGGTAATATATCCGTTTGTCTGGCTTATACTTCTTCCGTTTCGACTGCTCGGCGTTGCCGTCGATGGCATCCTGGAGTTGATTCGAAGTCTGATAACCCTGCCGTCACGACTAATGGGTGGCCAACGCTAAACCGCGCAAAAAACGAATATTTCCTCGGTCGATGGCTTGTGATAATGCCAGGCCCGTGCAAGAACACTGTAATCCAAGGCAAAACCGCAGGATGGCAACACTTCCATCAAGGCCCTGACATTAACCTCGCCCGGATGCGATAGCGATGCCGGATTCACATAAAGCGCCCCACCCCTGCGTATCACCCGCCGCATCTCACCAAACAGCGTCTGCCAGTCCGTGATTATATGAAGCACGTCAAATACCAGGACGGCATCCAACGACCCCGCCTTCAACCAGTGAAGATTTATCCCACCGTCGGTATGTCGAATGGAAACGCACTTGGTATGGTCGTGCCCGCTAAGACGCTTTCTGAGTTCGCCCAGGTTGTCACTGTTTTTGTCAACCGCGAACACCCGCCCATCCGGGGCGACCGCATCGGCCAGCGGAATGGCATACCCCCCGATACCACACCCGAAATCGAGAACCCGTTGACCCGACTCCACCCCCAGAAGCTTCATCAGTAACAATCCGTCGCTATCGAACCAGTCAGTGATTTCCCTGTCAATTGCCGAAGACATACCGCGCCGGCTGACCCTTTCGAGTTAAAATGTCTTAGCGATGTTTCTTGGCGATCTTCGCCCAGGAATCTCTCAACGAAACCGTCCGATTAAACACCGGCGATTCCGCCGATGAATCAACCGCATCTACACAGAAATAACCCTGCCGCAAAAACTGATAATACTCGCCCGGCTTCGCCTCCGCCAATGCCGGCTCCACCTTGCACCCGCGTAATATCTTCATCGATTCCGGATTGATATGAGCCTTGAAATCTTCGTCTTCAAGCGGATTTTCCTTGCTGAACAGATGCTCGTACAACCGTACCTCGGCCTCGCGGGCATGCTCCACCGACACCCAGTGAAGCGTTCCCTTTACCCGCCGCCCGTCAGGCGTTCCCCCCCCGCGCGATTCCGGGTCATAGTGACAGTGCAATTCCACAATCTCTCCATCCTCATCCCTGACCACCCGGTCGCAGGTGATATAGTAGGCATGCTTCAACCGCACCTCCCGCCCCGGCGCCAGGCGGAAAAACTTCTTCGGCGGATCCTCCAGGAAATCACTCCGCTCGATATAAACCTCCCGCGAGAACGGAACCGACCGCGTCCCCGCCGCTTCATCCTCGGGATTATTGACCGCCTCGAATTCCTCAACCTTCCCTTCCGGGTAATTGTCGATAACGACCTTCACCGGGTCCAGAACCGCCATCATCCGCCGGGCACGCACGTTCAAATCCTCCCGCAAACAGTGCTCCAACAGCGCGATATCGACCATGCTCTCCCGCTTGGCCACCCCGATCCGGTCACAGAAAACACGTACCGCTTCCGGCGTATAACCCCGGCGGCGCAAACCCGACAGCGTCGGCATCCGCGGATCATCCCACCCCGAAACATAATCCTCGTTGACCAGTTGAATCAGCCGCCGCTTGCTCAGCACCGTGTAGCCGATATTCAGCCGCGCGAATTCGATCTGGCGTGGATGATGCACCTCCAGTTGATCCAGAAACCAGTCATAGAGCGGACGGTGGTCCTCGAAACTGATATCGCACAGCGAGTGCGTTATCCCCTCGATCGAATCCGACTGCCCGTGCGCCCAGTCGTACATCGGGTAAATACACCATTCGTCGCCGGTGCGGTGATGGGTGGCGTGCAAAATGCGGTACATCACCGGGTCGCGCATGTTTAGATTCGATGCCCCCATGTCGATCTTGGCTCGCAACACCCGTGAACCGTCGGGATACTCACCCGCCTTCATCCGCTCGAACAAATCGAGATTCTCGTCAACCGATCGCTCTCGATACGGGCTGTCCTGACCCGCCTCGGTCAGCGTCCCGCGATTTTCGCGGATTTCATCCGCCGTCTGGTCGTCAACATATGCCTTCCCGTCGGTGATCAGTTTGATCGCATACTCATACAACTGCCCGAAATAATCCGACGCGTAAAACAGCCGATCCTCCCAGTCGAAACCGAGCCAGCGGATATCCCCCGTGATCGCCTCGACATACTTGGTCTCCTCCTTGGTCGGATTGGTATCGTCGAAACGCAAATTATACTTGCCGCCGAATTCCTCGGCCAGGCCGTAACTCAAACAGATCGCCTTGGCATGACCGATATGCAAAAAGCCGTTTGGCTCCGGCGGAAAACGCGTATGCACCCGCCCCCCATGCTTGTTCTCGGCAACCTCTTTATCGATGATATCCTTTATGAAATGCGAGGAAACCTCGGCCTCACCCGAAACCGCCCCCGTCGACTCATTATCCTTCTTTTCATGCGCCATAATCTTCTTCCGTTATAATTAATGTGGTCGGACACCCGTACTCGTCGCTCAAAACCGGACGGCCCCCCCCGCCTCCGCCAAAACAATACGAAATAAAATAACCCTCGGCGACAATTAGGCAACCATAAAAATCCGGGAGATAAAACAAAGGCGGCGAGTTGAACCCCGCCGCCCTACAAATAAAATCCTACTTCCGCGTGTATTCACCCTTCATCGAAACAAACCAGCTCTTCCCGTCCATCGAGTTTTCCATCATCCACCTGAACGAATCCTCCGCGATATCATACGTCGTGATCCGCGTCTGAACCTCTTTACCGTTCATCAAATCGATCCCGCTCGCAACATGCTTGCCCTCGACATAACTGCCCGTATAATACGACTGCCGCCCGACAAAATTGTCAACCCACATGTGTTGCCATTCTTTTAACTCACGGTCATAC
>Ga0272442_10000241_pt1 | contig 92420 bp, 72 predicted proteins | sample SSMForm2O_FD_200262 | JGI IMG/M metagenome (GOLD analysis project Ga0272442, IMG submission 200262) | Marine sediment archaeal communities from Little Sippewissett salt marsh, Falmouth, MA, United States - SSM-Form-2O | ecosystem: Environmental > Aquatic > Marine > Wetlands > Sediment ...
GTTCTTCAAGCGTCAATCCAAAATTGCATCAACACTTCGAACCTGCACCTGAATCTGATTATCTATTATCGCAACTTCGGATTGACGCTTATTCGAAACCTATCCCCTGTCGAATCACAAAAGGCTTATTGACAGTTTTTTTTACCACAATGATATACTAATAGTGTTGATACCTCCTTACTTAGGTGCATCAATTTACTCTACGGTGATTCGCTTTACGGCCCCAGGCTATTCGGCATAGTAGCCCGGGGCCACTTTTTTTAATTATGTGCATTCTGCAACCTTAAAAGTTTTACTCCCCGTGTGATCGATGTTCAGATACTATAAACATATACGCAGGCGTCCCGTAATCAGGGTTCCCCCCACCCCCTGTGCTGAGAGGTGTCAGATATATTACATCATGGGTAAGCAGTCGCTCCCTCTCCCTATGCCTCCCTTCGAACATTTTCTTTGCGGTCGTTAGACAATTTGAATAAAGTAGACGTGAAGGTTGGTTCGATAAAAAAGGGACAAAAATCAAATCAAATGGGGAGAGGATGGGGAGGGAATGGTCCTAACAAGAAAGGGCTACAGTCAATATCTCTGTAACCCTTTATTATTACTGGTACCCCCGGGGTGATTCGAACACCCGACACACGGATTAGGAATCCGTTGCTCTATCCTACTGAGCTACGGGGGCATGATGTTTCGGTACCAAAAAGGTGCCATCCTGTAGCATTATTTGGAATTGCTGTCAATGGCAATGCTCGCTGTATTTGTGATCAGAATGAACGGTAACAGGCAGGTCATTCAGAAGTGATTTTCAAGTATCTTTTCCGGGCCGAAGCCGGACAGTTTCAGGTATTCAGCGGTGGTATCTTCCATGGCTCTTCGAGGGATGAGGCCGATCAACTCCGATTCGAGAACATCGATGCCGGAGACTCTGGCTTTGTCTCTAACGGTATCGAAGACGGTCTTGACGGACGTGACCTCAAAGTCAGTGAGATTCATCGATACCTGGACGATTTCTCTGCTTTCAAGGGGAATGCCGATGGCCTGCACATTTTTCAGGCCGCCGCTCGATTCCCGTATCTCTTTCGCAATTTCCCTCGCGATAGCGAGGTTATTCGTTTCGAGGTTTATATTGAAGGCGATGAGCGGTTTTCTCGCACCGACCGAGGTGGCACCGCAATGAGGGTTGAAGTCGGCGGGACCCGCGTCGGGCCTCCATGAGGGGTCCTTCAGCTTCTCTTCCAGCCCTTCATACTGTCCCCTTCTGATCGCTGAGAGTATTTTCCTCTCTGGATGAAGCGAGGCTTCACCGTAGAAGAAGATGGGGATATGGTGCTTCTCGGCGAAGGCAATACCGAATCTATGGGCAATCGCGACGGCATCGTCCATTGTCGCTCCCTTGAGGGGAACGAAGGGGACCACGTCGACGGCACCGATGCAGGGATGAACGCCACATTGGGTCCTCATGTCGATCAGTTCGATCGCCTTTTCACAGGCGGCATCGGTACCCCGGAGGACATCCTCCGGCGATCCGATAAAGGTGATGACGCTTCGGTCATGATCCCGGTCCATCGTAAAATCGAGGACCTTGACACCGTCGGTTTTCGAGACGGCCGCTATTATTTTTTGTATTTTGTCTCCGTTTTTCCCCTCACTGAAATTCGGAATGCATTCAATAATCTTCATTGTGTCAGACCTGATATATCCTTTGTGCCGGGAGCTCGACGCAGGTCAGCGGACCTCCGTAGACGGCACCCGTATCGATTCCTATCTTGTTCCTTTCGATTAATGGTTCGAGAAGGGGCGTGTGGCCAAAGACGATCGTCTTCCCGAAGTTATAAGACGACCTGATGAATTCGTACCGTATCCAGAGAAGATCTTCTTTTGCCTGCTCCGCAAGCGGCATGCCCGGCCTGAGACCGGCATGGACAAAGATATAGTCCTCAGTTTCATAGCTGGGGAGGAGGGTGGTGAAAAACTCCATATGATCTTTCGGTACCTCGATTACCCCCCTGCCTTGGGGGTCTTGGGAGCCGTACGATGCCGCCGTGGCATCGCCGCCGTTCATGAAAAACATATAGCCCCCGTTCCTTCCATTGATATAGTTGAGAAACATCTCCTCATGGTTTCCCAGAAGAAAGACGGCCCTCGCAAAATAGTTCCTCAGATCGAGGACAAAATCAACCACACCCTTCGGGTCGGGTCCCCTGTCGATGTAGTCTCCGATGAACAGCAGGGTGTCCTTTTCCCTGTCTATCCTGTTTCTCAAAAGGGAGATCAGTTGTTCCAGCTTGAAAAGACAGCCATGGATGTCCCCGATGGCAAAGATCTTTTCCATGGGATCGCTCTACCCCAGAAGGGCGTTGACAAATTCTTCACTCCTGAATCGTCGCAGATCGTCCAGCTTTTCACCGATGCCGATGTATCTTATCGGTATCTTCATTTCCTGGGCTATTCTGATGACGATTCCCCCCTTTGCCGTTCCGTCGAGTTTTGTGAGTGCGATTCCCGTTATCCCTATCTCATCGTTAAACATCTTTGCCTGAGACAGGGCGTTTTGGCCCGTTGTGGCGTCGAGAACGAGAAGCGTTTCGTGGGGGGCACCGGGCAGTTCCCTTCCCATGATCCGCTTGATCTTCTTGAGCTCGTCCATGAGGTTGACCTTTGTGTGGAGTCTCCCCGCGGTGTCGATGATCATCAGATTAGTCTTTCGCGCCCGCGCCGAGTGAACGGCGTCATATACGACGGCAGAAGGGTCGGAGCCCATTTTCTGCTTTATGATGGGCGCTTCTATTCTCCTGCCCCATATCTCGAGCTGTTCTATCGCTGCCGCCCTGAAGGTGTCGGCTGCGACAAGCATGAGCGGGATTCCTTTGTTCGTATATCGTGATGCCATCTTTCCTATAGTGGTGGTCTTACCCGTTCCGTTCACGCCGACGACCATGATGGTGAAAAGCTGACCCTTCGGAATCGGCATCGGTTTTTCACACTCCCTCAGGATGTCTATCATGTTTTCTTTCATGATATCTTTGAGTGCCTCGGGACTATCGAGATATTTTCTCTTCGCCCTGTCTTTCATCTCCTCGATCAGGTCGAAGGTGAACTGGGGCCCCAGATCGGCGGTTATCATTATCTCTTCCAGTTCTTCGTAGACGTCCTTCGATATTATCTTCTCGCCCGAGACCATCTCATCGATATTCTTGACAAAACCTTTTCTCGTCTTGGAGAGTCCCTCTTTGAGCCTCGAGAAAAAGTCCTCTTCTTTTCCTGTTTCGTTTGCCATTTCACTAATTCCGCAAATATTTTTCGAATTCTATTACATTTTTTACGGTGAGATGTAAAGGAGAGAAAGGTGGTGATCGGGAAGGCTGATCAGCGGGGTATCGTTATTATGTGCTTGATTAAATTTATTATTTTGTTATATACTCTATTTTGTTTGTTGCTTTCAGAATGCGGATAGAAGGTATGTGATACGGCTGAAAGAATGAATAAATACCATAGAGCCATAGTCCCGGCAGTTGTAATCGCCTCATTATTGTTGATATATTGGGCACTTGTCCTTTCTGCTCCACCGGATGGTCATGCCTCGACGGGCAGTTTTGTCTCGTCTTTCGGTAGGGATACCTCCCAGACAGTGTATGGCGTTCAGGTGGTGGCCTGTCTGAGAGAAGAAGGGGCTCAGAGAATGGCGCAGGATCTGAGGGGAAAGGGGTATGCCCCTGAGGTTCATCCACTGAAAGACGGCACAGGCCGTGTCTTGAATGCCGTTCTCATCGGGGTGTACGATACTGTCGAGGAAGCGGAAGGTGTCGCGAAGATTTACGAGAAGCGGGAACAGGCTTCCACTGTTCTCAAACCCCTCAACCCTAGTGTGCAGAAAAATCCGAAGAACACACTACTATCGGCGGCACTGAACCCGTCAAAACCGCTGCAGAAGAAGGCATCCAGAACTCATAAGTTCTACTATGTCCAGGTGGCCGCCTTTGCTAAGGAAGAGGGCGCGCTGACCACCGCCCGTAAACTTCAGGAGAGGGGGTATCCCGCCGATATTTATTCCCTCGTCGATTCGAAGAACAGGACCTTATTTGTCGTGCTGATCGGCGACGGTTATGAGCGGATCGCAAGGGCGCGAGAGATGGCCGAGCGGTACAAGGAAGAAGAGGGAGACAATCCCCTCATCAAGTCCTTCGATCCGAAAGTCCTGAAGCGGCAGAAGATCGAGACCGGATCGGAGGAGATCGCTCATGTCTCTGTGCCAGAGGTGGTGCAGGAACAACCGGAGCCGGAAGATACAGAGATCGTCTCTCATATTTCGGATGTTGAACCGGCACGCCTGACAGATGAGGCGGAGACACAGGAAGAAGAGAGTGATAAGGCGATTGCGAGCGGTGCAGTCGTGGCGGAAAGTGCTGGGGAAATATCGAGTGAAGAAGAACCAGACGTCGATGATGCCGAAGAGGTATTTGATGACGAAGATGAGGAGGCTGAGATAGAGCTTTCCTACAGCGGTTTTATTGAGCTTGAGAACTACTTCAGTACCAACGATGAGCAAGACTTTGACGATGCGAATAAAAAGAACGAGATCAGAAATCGACTCAAGCTCAGGTATGGCACCGATGAGCTTTATCTCTTTACCGCATCGGACATCTATTTTTTTCCCTCCTTTATCGACGAGCAGATAGGGGAGGATTATCATTATTCTCAGGATTCGGGTGTATCGCGAAACCTCAGGATTTCGAACAGGGAGAGCGAGCTTCGGTTCGATGAACTCTACATCAATTATTCCCGGGGCGATTTCAGGTTGCGTGCGGGCAATCAGATCTATGGCTGGGGAACAGCCGATGCCTTCAATGCCACTTCCTATTTCAATCCCTATGATGCACGGGAACTGATCTTCCGGGATGACGACGAATGGAAGGTCGGTGTACCCTCCCTTTCGGGGATGTTCTTTATGGACAGTTGTACCCTGGAGATGGTCTTTGTGCCCGTCCACGTTCCGATGATATTTTTTACCGAGGATACCTTCTGGTCGATCGATTACCTTGATGATTCATATCCCCTGAAATTCGGGGAGACCAACGGCCTCGATATGGAGCCGGAAAATTTCGGATTTGGGGGTAGAGTTTCGGCAAGCATAAAGGGAGTAGACGTTTCACTCAGCGGATATCATGGCCCTGACAGAGAACCTGTCTTTTTACCGTCACGGACGCTTTTGATTCCCAATGAACCCATCTCTCTTTTGATCGAACCGAAATACTATGTGGTAAACATGGTGGGATTCGATGTTACCACGACCTTTCTGGATGACTTTGTGGTACAGGCCGAGGCGGCCTATTCACCGGACAAAAGGGGTCTTGTCAGGCAGAATCTGGATAATTTTCAGGAGATAGAACTACCCTTTGAGGTGAAGAAGTCTCACTATATCTCCTACGCTGTGGGCTTCAATTATTTCTTACCCCTGAATAAACTGCTGGAGGACCACGAGGGGGAGTCCGTCTTTACCTTTGAATGGTTTCAGTCAAAATATTTTGAAAGCGAACTCTATCCCCCCTTTATTACCGATATCATGACCTGCAGATATGAAGACAGCTATTATGACAGCCGTATCAAGGTCGAGGTGACGGGTATCTTTGAGATGAAAAAGGGTGGTACGCTCTTCTGGCCCGAGGTCGGCTATGACTTTCAAAACGGTTTTAGCACCTATCTTTCCTATGCGAATATTTCAGCCGACGAAGGATCAAGTTGGGAGGACAATTCGCTTTTTTACTATTTCAGGGATGACGACATCGTGATATGGAGAATGCGGTATGAATATTAGAAAAGTATCCCTCTCATTGCTCATGGCCGCTCTTTTCGCCATCCTTGCCTGCGGGTATGGCGAAGATAACGACAAAAAAGCCTCGATGTATCTCTCAGGCACTGTCGATGTGGAGGGGGTAAAAGAGACTGTGACCGGACCGGTTCTCATCATGGTCACGAATACGGATGATCTGGGCGAGATCGAGGATAATCCCGATGGCGCAATTATAACAGTCGTTACCATCGACGAGAGCGATTACACCTTTCGTATCGACTTGACCGATGATGGGATGAAGGCAGGTGATGAGGTCTTTATCACGGCCTTTGCGGATAACGATTATAATGGAAATATCCCCTATCCCACGGCGGGAGATTATTTGGGATTCTATGTCGACCCGGAGGGCTTCTCTATGGCCTACGTTCTGAAAGACGGGGAGAATAGCGGCATAGAAATCACAATATCCCGGGAGGTTTTCGATTTTGACGATACCGGGATTTCGGGAACGGTATACGGTAATGACGTGGGGGATCTTACCATTATTGCCTATGCCGGCGATATCACCTCCTCCGATTTCTCGAAACTCGATACCGATGGCGTCATCGGATACAGCAAACTTTCCAAGGACGGCGGACCGGTCTCGTACACCGTTGATATTCTTCCCTATGGGTACGATGTCCCCGTCGAAAACGTTCACGTCTTTGCCTTCCTCGATGTCAATGGAAATGGAGAGGTCGATGGCGGTGACAGAATAGGCTATCACAGCAGGGAGGAAAATAATCTTCCCACACCCCTCACGATCAGTGAAGGAACAACCGAAGATGTCGATATCAGCTTCTATATGGATGTCATGGAACCCTTCGGCCTTGATATTTCGCTCGTGGGCAGTTTTACGCCACCCTTTAACTATGATGATGAATCTCCACCCATGTATATCATTGTGGCGGAAAGGGAGAATCTTGACACACTCTTCGACGATCCCATTACCTCGATCAAATATTTTCAGAAAATACCGGCCGGAGATTTTATCTTCGATATCGACCTTTCGGAAACAGATCTTCTCCCCGGTGACGACGTTATAGTTTTCGCACTCTGGGATCGCGATTATGTGGCGGGATTTCCGAATCCCACCTGGGATGATAAACTCGGTCTTTTGCAGAACAAAGAGACCTATGCATTTTCCATTGAACTCGAATATGGTGTTAATCCCGTACCGGCCGAGGGATATGCCCTCGAGCTTACCAAAGATGTCTACGATTCCCATGATTTTGACTATGAATCCGCGAAGGGATCGATCAAGTATACCCTGGATACCGAAGGAGCGGGAAGTTACGATCCTGAAAGGGCTCAGTTTATCGTCATGGCAATCCACGTTGGTGGTGTAACGATCAATCTCTCCGATGGCATGGATCTGAGAGACGTGATTCAGATTGATATGGATTATATCCTGGGGGTACAGGTCCTATCGGCAGAGGACTACTCCGCAGATCCCGAAAATCTGAATATACTCCCCGCGATTTACAAAGAGATAGGCGTCAATCTGGATAATGATCCCCCCGAACCGCTTATTGAAGGGGAAGGGTATGATCCCGCCGAGCCGGAAACCGTTCAGTTCGACGAGCGGACGGCCTATCTGGTTGTAATACTCGATAAGAATGGTGACGGGCAGCTCGATTTCGACAGCGATGAGATCGGATATTACTGCAGCAGCCCCACCAAAATTGATGAGACCACGATTGAGGATGTCCTCAGATTTCTCGGGTTAAATGATATACCCGATTTTCTGACCTATCTTTATGGACTCTACTATATTCCCACACCTGTTCAGAGAATAACGAAGGGAGAAAATCTCGACAATACCGAGCCCTACGCCATCAAGTTTTACGGGCTGTCACTCGATCCGGAATAGTCAACAGGTCTATCGCAGGGCCTCTTTGTTGAAGGTCGAGCTTTTCATTTTTTTATTGTATTCCAGTTTTTGGATCTTTAGCTCGGTCTTTCCCTTTCCGTTTGCCAGGGCCATCACCGTGCTGAAGGGTGTGAGGATGCCCTTCACCGTTTTTATCTCGTGATTTTCCAAGTATTTGTGAAATTTGCCCTTTCTGTAGAAGTCGATTCTCACAACGAAGAAGTCCGATTTCCGAACGTAGAGTATCGTCTTGTCGTAGACCCTGGTACCATCCTTCTTTATCGCCTCCACCTTGTAGCAGTCTTCACCGAGGGCCTTTCCCTCGCCTAAAAGTTTGTAGTTGTATTCATCGATATTTCTGGAACCGAGGTCTTCGTAATAGAAGTGGGAATTGACAAAGGACTTTCCCTTGTCGGAGGAGGCTATCCTCTTTATCTTTCCCGACGTTAATCGTAGCCACTGATCATCGTCCCGACCACTGTGGGAGTGGGTGAGGAGTTTGATCTTCGTCGGCCGTATAAAGGATATCAATATCTTGTCTTCGTCATTTTTAAACTTCTTCGCCCGTATTTCGAATTCCTTTTCAAGGACCCTGCTTCCCTTATATATGTGCATGAGAGCCGAGCTTTCAGCAGTCTTGGGCTCGGGCAGGGCATCGCTCTTATCCATGATCTCCCGTCCGGTGAGTGCAAAGACAGACTGGCAGAGAAACATGACGATAACTATCGATAGAATAATCCTCACTTTCATCGGTAAGCCTCCTTGTGATGGTTGTTCGCTATATTAAGACGCTGGCGCGGGATAAGGCAAGATCAATTTTCCTCTTCGAGGCCGAAAAGCCTTCCAATGTTGAGATACCTGCCTGCCCAGGTTTCGGATCCCTTTCGTCTTACCAGTTCTATTCCCGTTATTTTGATGGCTGCAGGCAGTATCAGGAGTGCCCCGATTGTGGTGGCAATCATCGTCGTCGCCATGAGAATACCGAATAATATGACCGGGATAAAACTCGATGTGACGAGAACGGAGAATCCGAGGATCAGGGCAATCGATGTGAAGAGTATGGCCTTTCCCGAGACCTCCAGCGTCCGTGCTATGTTTTCATCAATACCGTAACCCTTTTCACTGTTATGGCGGAAGGTGTTTAAAAAATGGATGGTGTCGTCAACCCCGATACCGATTGTAATTGCCGCTATAATCGACGTGGCAAGGTCGAGCTTGATTCCCAGCCATCCCATGATGCCGAAGTTGAAGATGACGGCAACACTCATGGGGATCAGGGCCAGAAGGCCCGCTTTCACGTGGTAAAAGAGGAGGGTAACGATGATTCCGATCACGACGAGCGAGAGGAGAAGACTCTTGAGCTGTCCCGTGACGATGTAGTAGGCGAGCTTCACGTTGATCATGGGGTGGCCCGTCATATTGAATGAATAGTTGTCAGGGAGGGTTTTGCTCAGATAGTATGATATCTTGTGGACGATATAGTTGATTTCTGCTGTTCCGATGGGACGCCCCTGCCTCTGGGATAGTCTGGCAAGGATATCGCATGTCTGGAAGTCGTAATCCACATAGGGCTCAAACTCATCGATCCTGCCGTCGGAGTTTTCATCTTCGCCGGCATAGATTTCCAGATAGTCGATAATGTCTGAGTGATTTTCCGGGATCCTGTAGGAGTCAATGTGGTCGTTGTTCATCGCCATATGCATGGTTTTAATATAATCGGAAAAGACATCCGTTCTTCCTATATTGAGATCTCTGTTCTCCTCGGACTCAAGCCATTCCCTGAAGTTCTCGACGGTCATGAGAAAGTCGGGGTTTTTGACGCCGTCGATTTCTCCCGAATCGATCAGGATATTGAGACACCTGTTACCGCCGAATTTTTCTCCGATGAGTCGTGCGCTTGTCCGTATCGGGTCATCATCCTTGAAATAGCTGAGGAATGTCGTTTCCACCTTGAGTCTCGATATGCCGATACAGGAGATAATCATAAGGAGAATCACAGCGATGATAACTCGTTTGTAGTGGATGACGGAACCCTTCGTGATAAGGGTGATAATCCTATCGATGAAGGGTACCCTTTTAGATTTATTGATCCGCCTGAATGCAACGGAATCATCTTTATGAGGCAGGAGTGCGAGACCGGCAGGAATCAGGGAACTCGAGATAACAACGGCGAAGATAACACCGATAGCCGAAAAGATACCCCACTCCCTGATACCGGTGAGGCGACTCGTGACGAGGGTCATGAAGGCGATAAAGGTGGTCACTCCCGCCAGAAACACCGTGAGCGATATGTGAATCATGGAGTTACGGAGGCCGTCTATCTTTTCTCCGTCGCTTATCATGTGAAAATCGGCATAGTATTGATTGAGAATATGAATGGAGTAAGAACTCCCCACGGCGATCATGAGAACGGGGATCGAGACTCCCAGGGCGGTGATCTTGCATCCCAGGTATCCCATGAGTCCGAGAATCCAGAACATTCCCATGGTGAGTGACAGGAAGGGAAGCAACACTCCCCGAAAGGAGCGGAAATTGAAGTAAAACACCATGATAACGACGAGCAGGACGATCGGTATGAAGGTAAAGAGGTCACGGTGGAGATATTTATTGATCCATATATAGACGACGGGCATACCCTGGGAGGTTGTCTGAAAGGTGCGATAACTGTCGGCTATTTCGAGGATCTCGGAAGCAATAGGGTTTCGGTCCCCCTTGTTGCCAAACTTTATGATGACGCCGAAATCGGTTATTTCTCCACTTTCCCGATCTCTCGAGTAGATGCCTCCTTCGAAGGCGGGATTTCTCTCCAGTTTTCTCCTGAATGCCGCTATTTCACCCTTTGTCTGAGGAAGTATTCTCCGCTCATCGTCCCTTTTCTCTATGAGATAGTATGACTCCAGTGTGTCATTTTTTCCGGTGATGTCCTGTGCCGTGAAGGGCGCGATGATGTCATCGATCATCTCGAGGTTTTTTAAGCGGTAAGAATGGAGAACCTTCTTCCGCAGTTTTTTCAGATTACCGCCAGTAAGATAGTTCGTCGTGCTTCTGAATGTTGCTATCTTTCTTCCCAGGAGTCGACCGAAGGAGGGATCATCCTGAAATGTTTGTATGAGATTGCGGAAAGATATCTTACCGCCGACGATAATCGAATCCAGCTTTTCAATCCTTGCCCGTTCCTTCTTTTCATCAAAGTCCTTGTACTCTTCAAGGTCGGTGAAAAAATTGTCTAATTCGACAAAGGTCTCGCTGGTCCAGAGATTCTCGTCGGTAATGGCCATTATGAGAAATCTTCCGCTGTCGCCATAGGTATCCCTGATTTCATTGTAGAATCGGTATTCATGATCGTCCTTTGGAAGAAAGGCTTCGACGGAATTGTCAAATTCAAGCTGGCGTATGCCAGGGGCAAGAATAATGGTGAGGGCAGTCAGGATGCAGAGAACCAACTTAGGCCATCTCAGGACGAAATCGATATATCGGTTCATAGAGATGTTCACCCCTACCCACTGACCTGAACAGCACGTGTTCTCCCTGCTTTATTCGTCGGACCATCAAGTGAAAAGTAAAATTTTTCTTACAGTCGAGACTTACGGAAAGATGTTGCAGGGAACCTTCAATATTTTTAAATGGAATCGTAATAATGAAACTTCATTACCGATAACTGATAGCCGATAACGAATGACCTGTCAAGAAGTTTTATGCTTCCTCTGAGAATGGCCGGGGCAGGGATGCTGTGTTGCTCAGGTACCGGATGAATCCGATTCTTCGAGGCCGAAGATCTTTCCGAGGTTGAGGTATCGGTAAAGCGGAGATTTCTTTTCAGGCGTTGCGAGGTCGATATTGGTTGCCTTTATGATGGTGGGAAGCACGAGAAGGGCGCCGATGGTGGTGGCTATCATGGTCATTGCCATGAGCAGTCCGAAGAGTATAACGGGCCTGAAGTTTGAAACGGTAAAAACGGAAAAGCCGAGAATGAGAGCAAGCGAGGTAAAGAGTATTGCCTTCCCGGAGACGGCAAGGGTTCCTGCAATGGTTTCATCGATACTGAGTCCTCGAGCCCTCAGGTGTCTGAAGTTGTTGAGGAAGTGAATCGTATCATCGACACCGATTCCGATCGTGATCGCCGCAATGATTGATGTTGCCATATCGAGATTTATCCCGAGCCACCCCATGATACCGAAATTGAGTATGACGGCCACACTCATCGGAATCAGGGCAATCGCCCCCGCCTTGAGAAGGCTGAAGAGCAACGTGACGATGATTCCCACGACAATAAGGGAAAGAAGAAGGCTCTGCAATTGTCCTTTTACCACGTAATAGACAAGCTTGACTTCCATTGTGGGAAAGCCTGTGACGCAGAAGGAGTAAGCTCTTGGCAGAGTTGTCCTGAGGTGGTCGGTAATCTTTTCCTTTATCTGTGAAATCTCCGTTGTCCCGACACGGAAATTCTTCTTGCGGTAGAGGCGGGCGAGGATATTGCAGGTCTGGTAGTTCTCATCGACGAAGGGTTCGAATTCGTCAAACCTGCCGTTCTCGTCATCGTCGTCACCGGCGTAGAGTTCCAGGTAATCGATGATATCCGTTTTTGTCTCGGGGATTTTGTAAAGGGAGCGATCATCGTTATTCATCGCCATGTGCATCGTCTTTATAAAATCGGAAAAGGAATCGGTCCTGCCGATATTGAGACCCCTGTTCTCAGGGGAGATGAGCCATTCTCTGAGATTCTCAATCGCTCTGAGAAACTCCGGTTCTGTTGCGCCGTCAACGTTACCGGAATCTACCTGAATGACGAAGTTGTCGCCGCCGCCGAATTTATCCCCTATAGTATGGATGGCCTCACGGACGGGACCCTTTTCTTTGAAGTAGTAGAGAAAGACGGTTTCAACCTTTAACCTGAAAAGTCCGGCAATGGAAAAGGCCATGAGGATGATAAGGACGACGATGACCTTTCGGTGATGTAAAACGGCGCCCTTTGTCATCAGGCCGATGATCCTGTCGACGATTGTTGTTCGCAGGGTCTTGTCAGTTCTGAGGAGGAGACGGGGCATTCTATGGGGCAGCAGGGACAATGCGGCGGGGATCAGGGAACTGGAGATAAGAACGGCAGCCATGACCCCAAGGGCGGAGGCGATTCCCCATTCTTTTATGGCGGTGACCTGACTGGTCGCAAGGGTCATGAAGGCGATAAAGGTGGTGATACCTGCGAGGAGGACGGTGAGTGAGATATGAGACATCGATCTTCTCAGACCCTCCCGCTTTCCCACCTCGGTGATCGAAGTGAAGTCGGCATAGTACTGATTGAGGATGTGGATCGAGTAGGAACTTCCCACGGCGATGATGAGGGGCGGAAGTGTCAGCGCAAGTGAGGTGATTCGAAATCCGAAATAGCCCATGAAACCGAGGAGCCATAGCTCAGCCAGTCCCAGAGTTGCCGAGGGAAGGATGATGCCGCGAAAGGATCGGAAATTGAAATAGAAGATGACCATAACGACGAGCATGATGATGGGGACGAGAACGTAGAGGTCGTTGTGCATGTAATCGATGGCCCAGATATTGACGATCGGAATACCCGTCGTCACCATATCGAGGCTGTGGTGACTCGTTATTATCTCAAAGAGCTCTCGGGCTATCGGGTCCTGATCTTCCATATTCACCAGTTTGATGATAATGCCGAAGTCCGTTATATCACCGGTCTTCCCATCACGGCTGTAGAGGCCCATTTCAAAGGCCGGATTCCGCTCGAGCCTCCTTCTGAAGGCGGTAATTTCTTCGGCCGTTGCGGGGAGGATTCTTGCCCCGTCGTCGTCCAGATCAACGAGATTGAATATTTCGAGAACGTCGTCCTTTCCGGAAATATCCTTGGCAGTAATGGGCGAGATAATGTCGTCGACCAGTTCCTGCTTCTTGAAGTCGTTGGAGCGGAGAATTTCCTTCCTCAGTTTTCTGAGACTCCGTCTTGAAAGCCATCCGGTCGTTCCGGTGGTCTTTTCGGTCTTTCGATAGAGGAGCCTTCGGAAGACGGGGTCATCCTGAAAGGCCATCGTCAATGATTCGGAGGCGATACCCTCTCCGCCTGCGATGGAATCGAATCTCAGGAGCCGTTTTTCCTCTTTGTTTTTATCGTATTCCTCGTACTCTTCCAGATCCCGGATGAGGTCGTCCATCTTACCGAGAGTCTCAGGGCTCCACAGATTTTTGTCGGAGAGGGATATGATGATAAATCTGCCATTGTCTCCATAGATCTCTTTGACCTGATTGTAGTAACGGTACTCTTCATCGTTTCGCGGCATAAAGACATCGATGGAGTTATCGAACTCGAGCTTCATCATCCCGGGGCTGAGGATAAGAGTTACCAGGGCGAGAATGCAGAGGATCAGTATCGGTCTTCTCAGGGCAAAGTCGATGTATCTGTTCATACAATCCTTTCTCGCACCGTTGATGGCTTATTCTGTTTCTGTGAGTCCGAGGAGTCTGTCTATATCCACATATCTGCCCAGTCGGGATTTCGGTTCAGATTTTATGAGGTTGATATCCGTCGCTTTGATAACGGAGGGAAGTATAAGGAGAGCACCGATCGTTGTGTTGATCATCGTGGCGGCGGTCAAGATTCCGAAGAGAATAATCGGTACGAAATGAGACGTTAGGAGCACCGAGAACCCGAATATCAGGGCAAGCGAGGTAAAGAGTATCGCCTTTCCAGAGACGGCCAGCGTCCGTGATATTGTCTCGTCGACACTCAATCCTCGTGCCCGGTTATGTCTGAAGGTATTCAAGAAATGGATCGTATCATCGACACCGATGCCGATCGTCAGCGCTGCGATGACCGATGTCGCCATGTCGAGTTCTATCCCCGACCAGCCCATTATGCCAAAATTGACGATTACCGCCGTACTTATCGGGATGAGTGCCAGAGGTCCCGCCTTGATCGTATTGAAAAGCAGTATGACGATTATCCCCACAACGATGAGGGAAAGAAAGAGGCTTTGCATCTGTCCCTTCACGACATAGTAGACGAGCTTGACGTCCATCATGGGGAAACCCGTGAGGTTGAAGGAATATTCCTCGGGAAAGGTATTATCGAGATAATCGGCTATCTTCCCGAATATATGCTTTATTTCTGTCGTACTGACTTCACGTTCCTCTTTTTTGCTGAGTCGTGCCAGGAGATTGAGAGTTTGAAAATCCTCATCGACAAAAGGCTCGAATTCATCGTACCTTCCGTCCGAATCGTCGTCATCACCGGAGTAGAGTTCGAGATAGTCGATGATATCGGATTGCCTTTCCGGAATTCGGTAAAAGCTGATAGCGTCGTTATTCATCGCCATATGCATCGTCTTTACGAAATCCGAGAAGGAGTCCGTTCTGCCGATATTGAGGTCGGGATTATCCTCCGATTCGAGCCATACCCGGAAATCTTCGATCATCCTGAGAAATTCGGGGTCTTTGACACCATCGATCTCACCGGAATCGATCAGGATATTGAACCCCCAGCCACCTCCCAGCTTGTCCCCGATTACCGTGGTGTTGACACGTATCGGGTCGGTTTCCTTGAAGTAGGTAAGAAAGGCCGTCTCAACCTTGATCCTGAACATGCCGACGATAGAGACCACGACGACTATTACGACAACGATGAGCACCGCTCTGTAGTGGTTTATTGCTCCCGTGGTAGTTGCACCGATAATCCTGTCGGCTATGGTCTTCTTGACCGTCTTGTCTTTCCCGAGAAGAATTGAGGGCATCGTGTGAGGGAGTAGAGAGAGGCAGGCAGGGATCAGGGAACAGGAGATAAGAACGGCAAACATTATTCCAATAGCGGAAAAAATGCCCCACTCCCTGATGGCGGAGACCTCACTGGTTGCAAGGGTCATAAAGGCGATAAAGGTTGTCAGTCCGGCCAGGAAGACCGTGAGTGAAATGTGAGACATCGCGCTTTTAAGGCCCGCACTTTTTCCTGCCTCGGTAATCCTGTCGAAGTCGGCATAATACTGATTCAGTATGTGTATGGCGTAGGAACTTCCTACGGCGATCATAAGCGGTGGAAGCGATACCCCCACACCGGTGATTTTGATGCCGAGATATCCCATGAGACCCAGGATCCACAATTCCGACATGCCAAGGGTGACAAAGGGCAGGGCTACACCCCTGACGGATCGGAAATTGAAGTAGAAAACGATAACGACAACGAGAAGGACCAGGGGCACATTTTTAAAGAGGTCCTGATGCATGTAGTCATTCATCCATTTATTGACGACGGCTACCCCGGTGGTCACCGTCTCCAGATCGACACGACTGTCGATCACCTCCAGCATTTCTCTGACGACGGGATCCTGATCTTCGAGGTTGATAAATTTGATAATAACGCCGAAATCTGTTATTTCGCCGCTTACCGGGTCCCGTGCGAAGATACCCCGTTCAAAGGCGGGATTGCGTTCGAGTTTCTGCCTGAATGCCGCTACCTCTTTTTCCGTCTTTGGAAGTATTCGCTTTCCGCTCCTGTCCTTCTCCAGTAAATCATAGGTCTCGAGGGTGTCGTTTTCGCCGGTGATATCCTCTGCCGTCAGGGGGCAGAGGATCGAGTCGATTACCTCCTGCTGTTTGAAGTCGCGGGACCGGAGAAGACTCTTTTCAAGTCTTTTCATGTCCCTTCGCCCAAGGGTCTCCTTTGCTTCGAAGAGTTTCTCTGTTTTTCTTCGAATCAATCGTTTGAAACTCGGATCATCTGTAAACCCGTCGATCAGTTTCTCCCGGGAGATTTCCCCCAGTGACAGTACTGAATGGAATCGCTCGAGCCTCTTTCCTTCCCTTTCCTCATCAAATTCCTTGTACTCTTCCAGATCGGCAATCAGCTCGTCGAGCTTTTGTATGGTCTCGAAGCTCCAGAGATCGTCATCAGATACGGTCATGATGACAAATCTGCCGTTGTCGCCATAGATCTCCTTCACTTCCGTGTAGTAGATATATTCCCTGTCATGTTTCGGCATGAAGGATTCAACGGAGTTATCGAACTCGAGTCGCAACATGCCGGGGGTCAGGAGGATGGTTATCACAAGCAGGGTAGAGAGTACAAAGATTCGGTGTTTTAAGGCAAATGAGATGTATCTGTTCATATATTCCCGACCGCCAATAGAGTAGTCGTCTCGGACTTTCCTTGGTGAAGCTGTGATATTGAATTAAACAATATTCGCATCTCCTGCGTCAAACAGATTCTGAGCAGTCCGACAACGCTTTTATTACCCTATAAATGCGTCTTTTATATCGGCACAAAATACCTTTGAACTGAACGACGATCGCCTTCCCCGCTGATCGTATCGGGGGAAGGAGAATATAACGATAAAATATCCTTTAACAGCCGGAGATTCGCCGCACCACATTGCGGGGAGCTTCGATGCCGTAGTTGCGACGGAGTATGTTTTCCCCTGTCTTGTTTCAGTTGAGACTTACGGAGACGAGCGTGGAGATTCCATTTTCTTCCATAGTTACTCCGATGAGGTTGTTCGCTGTCTCCATGGTCCTCTTATTGTGCGTTATGGATAGGATCTGTGAATTTTTCGACAGATCTTTCAGCATGTTATTGAAGAGCAGTACGTTCCTGTCATCCAGCGGTGCATCTGCCTCGTCGAGGATGAGGAAGGGAGTTGGCCGGTATAAGAGTATGGAGAAGATCAATGCCACGGCAGAGAGGGCCTTTTCTCCCCCCGAGAGAAGGGATAGATTCTGGCGTTTCTTGCCGGGGATGTTAATGTCTATATCGACACCAGTGCCGAGTATGTCCGATTCATCGGTGAGGCTGAGTGTTCCCCTGCCTCCGGGGAATAATCTCGGAAAGACCTCCTTAAAACAGTTGTTAACGGCATCAAAGGTTTCGGTGAATCGCTTTCTGGTGATCTGATTTATCCTGGAAATGGTTTTCTGCAGCGTTTCGACGGAGGAATTCAGGTCTCTCGTCTGTTCCGACAGGAAATCGAAACGTTCCTTCAGTTCTTCGTGTTCGTTTAAGGCCAGGAGATTGACCTCGCCAAAAACTTCCAGTTTCTTTTTTCCTTCCTTGTACTTCGTTTGTAACTCTTCGATATCGGTATTATTAAGGGGGGTAAAGGCTTCCAATAGTGCCGCAAGATCGAGGCCATACTTTTCAAGTATATCCTTTTTCAGGGAATCGGTCTGTATATGTGCCTCCGCAATTTCAAGATCAATTCGGTTCAGTTCCTTTGAAAGATTTTCATGGGTCTTTCGTGCCTTTGCAGCCCCCGCCTCTTTCTCCCTGAGTATTATTTCTTCCCTTCCTCTTGATTCCCTCCTCTCGGAGAGGTCCCCTTGGATTTCTTTATGTTGTGTGTAGAGGTCATTGAGACTAATTTCTTCGGCCTCTATTTTTTCAATAAGCTCAGCCACCGATTTCTCGGAGTTCTCGGCAACTTCAATGGAGAGTCGTATTTGCTCTTCTATGTCTCCCGTTGTCTTTTCCAGGCTGACCAGTTCTCTGGCCGCGCCGTTTCTTTTTCCCTCAAGGGAGGTCAGGAGAATCTTCATCTCAACCGTTTCTCCCTCCCTTTTGGTGAGTCTTCCCTTTACATCGTTCCAGCTTTCCTGAAGGGCAGCAATCTTGTTGCTGTCATTCGCCAGTTCTTCCTCATGGGAGGCGAGTTCTCCTTTTATGGTCCTGATCCTCTCAAGGGCTTCGGCTTCTTCGGATTCAAGGGTTTCCTTGTTGAATGTCAGGACGGTAATGCGCTCGCCGATCCATGTAACCTCTCCTTCCACCCGTTCCACATCTTTTCGTTTGCCGTTGATAATCAATTCCGATTCATGGATTGTTGTTCTCATCTCCGATATCTGATTATCCAGTTGAGCAATTATTGAAGCCCTTTCGTTTTCTTCTCCCTTTTTGCCGAACAGGTCGGACTCCAGCTTTCTGATTTCTTTTTCGAGCTCTGCGATTTCTCTCTTGTTGCGGAGAAGGGAACTTCCCCCGTTTACCTCGCTTCCCCCCGTCAGGATTCCATTAGGGTTTATGATATCCCCCTCGGGCGTCACGTAGGTTCCGGCAAAACCGTTTCTCCTCCACATCTGCATCCCTCTATTGAGGGTTGGTGTGAGGAGAACATCCCGCAGGAGGTACTCTATAACATCCCTGTAGCTCTCCTCGGAGGTTTGAACATGATCGATAAGCCGCACAGTCTCCTTCAGATATTCTGGAAGCTCCGAGTTGGTCTTTGTACTCCTCATTTCCAGCGGAATAAAGCTGCTTCGTCCTGATAAACTGTTTTTGAGATAATCGATGGCCTCGATGCCGTCTTGCTGGCTCTTTACGATAATGTACTGCAGCTTTTCTCCCAGGGCCGCCTCGACGGCAACCTCATATTCCCTGGGTACGTCGATATGATCGGCGACCATACCGATGATTTCTGCCCTCGGAAAATCGGATCTGTTTTTCGCCTGCAGTATGGAACGTGTTCCTTCGTTGCACCACTCGTGCCTTTCCTTCAGGTCTTTCAGGGAGACGAGACGTGATGACTTGACCCCTATTGTCTCTTTGAGTCCTTCTATGCCATCTTTTATATCTGCCAGTGTTACCTTCGCCGATTCAAGGTCGCGGATCGCCGATTGTTCCCTCTCCTTGAGCACCTGTTTGTACTCCTCATCGGCAGATATCTCCGATTTCAGGGTAGCCAGGCGATCCTTTAGTAATTCAAGATTCTGATTGTTTTCCCTGATCTCGACGCCTTCCGCTGTTGCTTTCTTCCCGATGTCCGCTATGCCCCTTTCGAGGGATAGAATGACATTTTTCAGCCGGGCAGTTTCAGCAATGATATCGATGTGCCGCGTTTTTTCCTCTTCGACTTGCCTGCCTACCTGTTCTTCTTGTTCTCTCAGAAGGTCAACGTCACTCTGTCTCTCGTCGATGGCGTCTTTGGTATTTGATATATTTTCATCCAATTCAAGGAGCATGGCCTTGAGAGATTCCCTCTCTTCGCCTGTTTCTCCCTTTTTCTTTTGTAACGTATCGATATCCTCGAGGCATTCCTTCTTCTTGTCCTCCAGGTCTTCAATCATTTTCTTGGAAAACTTGATTTCCTGCTCTTTTACGGTTATCTGGCTTTTTATCGTAAAGAAGTGTTCCTGGAGGGAGGAAAAGGTACTTTCGCCTTCAACGAGTCTTTCCTTTATTTCCTCGATCTGGGCTTCAAAACCCTTCAGGTCCGTATCGGTGAGGGTTGCTTGTTCTTCTACGGCGACTCGGGAGGTCTTAAGGGCGTCGATTTTTTCGACTGATTCCCGCGAGGCCTGCAATGCAAGCGTGAGTCTCGCTTCTTTGGTCTCTTTTCTCAGGACCTTATATCGTTCGGCCTTCTTTGCCTGTCTCGATATGGAATTCATCTGGCTTTTCACTTCCCTCGTAATATCGTTCAGTCGGGTAATGTTTTGCCTCGTTGATTCCATCTTTCGAAGGGCCGATTCTTTTCTCGTCTTGTATTTTATTATCCCTGCCGCTTCCTCGATAAACTGTCTCCGCTCTTCCGGTTTCGCCTCGACCAGTTTGGAGATCCGTTCCTGCTCAACAATCGAATAGGTTCGTGCGCCCACACCTGCGTCCATAAAAAATTCCCGTATATCGAGCAGGCGGCAGGGTGTTTTATTTATGGAGTATTCATTGTCACCTTCCCGGTAGATCCGTCGAGAAATCTTGATCTCCGAGTAGTTCGCGTATTTTTCGGGGATGTTGCTTCCATCATTCTCGAGGGTCAGTGACACCTCCGCCATTCCGAGGGCGTGCTTGCCGTCACTTCCATTAAATATGACGTCATCCATCTTTTTCCCGCGAAGCATGGTAATCCTCTGCTCACCCATGACCCAGCGGATTGCGTCAACGATATTGCTCTTTCCGCACCCATTGGGACCCACAATAGTGGTTATCCCTTCGGACATGTCAACCAGGATCTTGTCCTTGAAGGATTTGAATCCGAGTATTTCGAGCTTCTTGAGTTTCATACAACACGTACCGCGGTGAACCGAATAGCGAGCGCATAGGGAAACGCACTTACTTCTTGCCAGTCGGCGATACCCCGGGGCTCCGCCCCGAGGATCTTTAATAAGTTTAAAAATATCGAAAACTACTGAGCGAAATCTATCAGAAGATTGGGCCCGTGTAAAGGAAAAACACAACAGAATGTACCTCTGAAAATACGGACACAAGATGTTGTGTTTTGCCTCATCGGCGAGTTGACGATAGGCGGAAATTCAGATTGTGCGGGTGCTATGAATTGTAATGGTATGGAGGAATATGAAATGGGGGCTTTGTGCAAAGCCCCCATAACAATTTGTAATTATTTGTTCTTCTTGCTTCCTAGAAAGTGAATCCCTCGGGAAGCTCGCTTTCCTTTGTTCCTGCCGGTACCCATGAAAGATCGAGGATGGTGCAGGTCGGATTCAGCGTTTGGAATATCGGTAGGACCCGCATCCCGATTTCGGGCTCTCCAACTGACAGATAGCCCATGAGAATGGTGCCGACGCCGTCGAATTCCACATTAATAAATTTAATCGGTGTGGTGAGGATATTGAAGGCGCCCGATCTCTCACAGACCATAAACGTATGGACCGTTGCGGTCGCTCTGGCAAGATCGGTCATGTTAATGACGGTACATTTTTCCAGGCAGTCCATGCAATAGGTCCTGAAGGGCTGGTAGATCGTTCCCTGTCCCTCACAGTGGGGATTGTCGCATCGTGTCGCCATGAGTTTTCCCCTGCCGAGTGACTCGAAGAAGACGGCCTCGCCCCCATAAGAGTGTATGTATGTCATATCGCGGGGATTCGTAACGCCCAGGAGCTTCCATCCGTCATCGGCATCGCGAATGGGTCGATTGGGTGTCAGGTGGTGAAAATCCCCCTTAATCTTGTACTGTTTGTTCTGTGCATATACCTGTCCGAACATACTCATAGTTCATGTCCTCCTTTCAGGCGTCCTCTTTTACAAGGTGGTCGGGATCCATCAGTATTGTTGCAGTGACGTGGGAACCGACTCCTGCATGACTGACTGCCAGTCCCCTTCGGGCATCTTTGACCTGAAGGTCTGTCCAATCTGTCGGTTTTTCTCTGTCGAAAGCCTTCCAGCGATTTTCGTCACCATGGATTTCGCCCCAACGGTTCCAGATGTGTGTGGCGATTTCGAAGACCTGCATAATGCCCGTTGCGCCGACGGCATGCATGCACCCGAGAAGTCCACCAGACAAGTTGGAGGGAAGCCTTCCCGGTTCGCCGGTATGTGGATTGATGTGATAGCAATCGCCCGATTCGACGAAGTCGCGACCTTCGCCATAGGGTCTCAGGCCGATGTCCTCATAGGTCTGAACGTCACTGATGGTGAATGCATCATGTAATTCGATAAGGTCGAGATCTTCCGTCGGGTCGTTAATGCCGCACATGCGATAGCAATACCAGGCCGCCATGCGTGCTGCGAGAAATCCCGTAAAACCGGGATAGCGTTCGCCACCGGGAAACCGCTCGCCGAGATCCTTGTACTGATCGGCAGTTTCGTTCGGGAGCAGAGGAATCTTCATATCTCTCCGATCGGCCGGTCTCAGTGTGTGTGAGCCTGCCGATATCCAGATTCGGAGCGGTTTATTTTTCGTGTTTTCCGTGAGTTTTATAGCTGTTGTCTCATCACAGATAATTGCGCAGGCAGCGCCCACGCTCATGAGACAGCAGTCGAGGGCCCGAAGGGGATAGGCGACCACCGGTGAATTGAGGACGTCTTCGACGGTAATGTTCATAGGGCCTTGCGCATAGGGATTAAAGCGGGCGTAGCCCCGGTGCTTCACGGCAATTTCGGCAAGTGTTTTTCTGAAGGAGTCTTCCTCCTTTCCGAAGACCTTCCAGTATTTTTGCGCCATCACGGCGTAGTATCCCGTATAGATATGCCCAAGAGGACTTTCCCAGTCTTTGTCGGCGGCACAGGAAATGAGGAAGTTGCCTTCATCGGTGGGCACCTCATCCATCCGTTCCCATCCCATCGCCAGGGCACAATCGGAATAGCCCGAGGCGACGGCTTTCACTGTCTCCCAGATTGTCGATCCTCCCGTTGCACCTCCGGTTTTCACACCGACATTCCCCAGCGGATCGAGACCGAGACGGTCATGGATAACCGCTTCGCCAAGCAGTTGATCGCCGAAATGGTCGGCAAAGTGACCATAATAGCAGGTGTGGATGTACTTTTTTAGTTCTGCAGGCGTCTTGTCGATGAGTTCAGCGGCTTGTCTAAGCGCTTCGATACAGAGATCCTCCGTTCGTTTGTCGGGAAAGGCCCGATCAAATTTCGATTGCCCCGCCGTCACCAGATAGACCGGTCGTGACAGCCTGGGAACCTTCAATTGCTGCTCACTAAATGTAATCATTGGACCACTCCTTTCATCTATTTAAGTTGTCTGTCTGATACCCGGTGGTTTTCAGAGCGTGCCGACCCACAGAACTACAGCCAATTCTTCCGATCTGTTCGCGATGATTTCCCGCTGCTGGATGGACCAGTAGTGCACGGAATCACCTTCATCAAGCTGTATAACCTCCCCACCATGGGAGAGCTCAACTCCTCCTTTCAGGACGCAGAGCACTTCCTGGGTATTTTTTACATTTTTTCGCGCGGGAATGCCCGTTCCCGGTTCGATGGCAATGACCGAGCTGTCGATTATCCGTCTGTTCTCGGGCGGAAAGAAACGACGGGTGATAAATCCCGAGGCGGGAAATTCCACTTCCTGCCATTCGGTTCGACGAATTATGACAATCCTCTCCTGCTTTTCAGCCTCCTTCAGGACATCTCCCGCCCGTGTCCCGATGGCATTACAGATGTTGACCAATGTATCAACCGAGGGTGAATTGACATCATTTTCCACCTGCGAAAGGAACCCTTCCGAGATGCCCGCCTTCTCAGATACGGTTTTCAGTGTGAGCTTTCGTTTCTTTCTCCTGTCTCGTAATATTGATCCTAAATTCATAGTATTATCATTCTCTCCAAATAGTTAACATTATGTATAAGTAAAAATATATCATTACAAAATATTTGATGTCAATTAAATATTGACAATTGAGTCAATATTTGATGATATAAAATTAATGGGATATTTCCGGTTTGTAAGTAAGGTGGCTCTTTGCGCTTTCTGTGCAGCCGAGAGGGTTTTGTGATTATACCGGGGGGGTAATGATCGCGGCCCTGTGAGAGCAGTGATTGTTTGTAAAAACATCAAAAAGGAGTGGAACATGATAGAGTTGACGGAAGAAGAACGAATGCTGGCGGAGACTATGTACAGGTGGGCGGTGAATGAGATCGCTCCGCTCCAGGAAAAGATTGACGATGATGACTGGCTTCCCGATGATTTCTTCAAAAAACTCGGTGAGCTTGGCATGCTGGGAATCACCATAGATGAAAAGTATGGTGGTGCAGGGCAGGGCATCATGATGCAGGTGCTTGCCGTGGAACAGTTGAGCCGAATATCGCCTGCCCTTGGCATGACCTATGGCGCTCATTCAAATCTCTGTGCGAATAATATTTACAAAAACGGCACTGAGGAGCAGAGGGCAAAATATCTTCCTCCCCTCTGCAGGGGCGATCATATCGGTGCGCTCTGTCTGACCGAGCCGAATGCCGGTTCCGATGCCCTGGGGGGTATGAGAACGGTGGCAAAAAAGAGGGGTGATGCTTATATCCTCAACGGCTCAAAGATGTTTATTACAAACGGGAGTATTGCCGACACGCTGCTTGTCTATGCAAAAACAGCCCCCGAACTCGGTCCGCACGGGATCAGCGCCTTTATCGTCGAGGCCGATACGCCTGGTGTCACCGTCTCAAAAAAATTGAAGAAATGCGGGATGCGGGGGTCGCCGACTTGTGAACTCAGTTTCGAAGACGTGGAAGTGCCTGCTGAAAATATGCTTCTTGAGGAAAATAGAGGTGTGGCCGTTGTTACCTCCGGTCTCGCCTACGAGCGTATCGTTTTGGCGGGAGGCTCTCTCGGAATTGCGGAGCAGGGCCTTGAATATTCAATTCAATATGCCAAGGAGCGGGAGCAATTCGGAAGGCCGATCATGGATTTTCAGATGATTCAACAGAAGATTGCCGATATGTACTGTCTCGTCGAGGCATCACGGGGGCTCGTGTACAGAGCCGCGCAGTTTGCCGACGGGCCTGATGGAAAAAAAGGCGGAAAGGGGACGGAGCTCGATAAATTGGCAGCTGCCGCGATTCTCTATGCCGCCGAGGCGTCGACAAAAATATGCAGCGATGGGGTTCAGATCCATGGGGGATACGGTTACTGCCTTGAGTATCCTATTCAGAAGCTCTGGAGGGACGCAAAGCTCTATGAGATAGGGGCGGGTACCTCGGAGATACGCCGTATAATAATAGCGAGAGAACTTCTTCGTTAGGAAAAGGAATTTCTTTTAGACTAAGGATTTGCATTCGGGGGTGTTGTAGCAAGGTGCCGCCTTTGACGGGGGCGACCCCCTAAGCCCCGCCCTGTGGGCGGGGAGCTTCAAAAAAAGGTGGAGTCCCCTTCTTCGCAGCAGGGCTCCACCTCTATTATTGCAGCGGATTAGATCTCTTTGCCGCTTCCGTTTTTCCACTCAAGGTATTTTGAAATCGAGTATATGCAGTCCTGCACGTTTGAAAAGACGGGTAGTCCTGCTGCCCGGAAGGCCTTATACATGGAAATCCGGCTCTGCTCCATATCGAGATTGTCCTGAGAGTATCGCGACAGGACGGGGAGCAGCGGTTTCTTCATTTTTTTTGCCGATTCTATAATGATTCCGGGGCCGGTCTCTATCTGATCTCTCTGAAAGGTGGTGATAAAGTCGACGGAGAAGAAGGGGATAATGACGTCGATACCGTCATCCTGATCCATCGCCTCAATCGTATGGGACATGATCTCGAAATCGAAACCGAACATACCAAGGTCAACGGGATTTGAGGTTGAGGTATTGACATCGCTGATCTTCCGGCCGATCATCTCCTGCGTTTTTTTCTGCAATTCGGGCAGCTCCAGTCCCCCGAGTGAGGCAAGATCGGTAAAGGTGACGGCTGCACCGCCTCCCGCGGCGAGGAAGCCTGCCCTCGGACCACGCGGTGTTTTCTTCCCCGTTCCCAGCATTGCGAGATTAATCAACTGCTCAAAGGTTTCGACGATGATTGCACCATGCTGTCGCATCGCCGAATCCCAGAGGAGGAAATTGCTCGCCATGGCACCGGTATGACTTGCGGCGGCCTTCGCACCCACTTCGGTCATCCCGCCCTTCAGGAGTAAAACGGGTTTGACCTTCGTGGTCTCTTTCAGGACATCGAGGAATGCTCTCGGTTCCTTGAGATCCTCGATGTATCCCGCGATCACGCGTACCTTCTCGTCTTTCGCAAAGTAGTCGAGATAGTCTTCAGCCCGTATATCAATCTGATTGCCGTAGGAGACGACCTTATTGAGACCGATGTCATTCGATATTGCGGAACGGACAAAATTGGTGGTCACACCCCCCGACTGGCCGAAGAAGGCGACATCCATGGGGATGTCTTCCTGGACGCTGAAGCCGAAACTGACCGCCGCCTCGGGACAGTAAATGCCGATACAGTTGGGCCCCACGATCCTGATTCCGTTTTGACGGGCGATCTCGAGGAGTTTTTTTTCGAGCTCCCGATTTCCTGCCTCGCTGAAGCCGGCGGTGAAAAAGTGTATGAATTTCACTTTTTTTCGGGCAGCCGCCCTCATGATATCGAGGGATTCGCGAACCGGTGTCGTCACAATCGTCAGATCTATTCCCTCGGGTAGCTCATCCATGGATGAATAGAACTTCACCCCGTCGATTTCATCGTATTTCGGATTGACGGGGTAGAGCTCTCCCTTATAGCCGATGATTTTCAATATGTGATAGTAAGGTAACTTTCCGCCGCCCAGTTTTGCAGAGGCACCGATTACTGCGATACTTTCCGGATAGAATAACCTGTTCAGATCCACAATAGCCCTCCCTTTGCATTCCGGTGGCATTCATCTATTACTAATGGGTTCTATAGTCAATAGAAAAGGTGACTATACTTCCAAAGAGGTGTACAAAATTCTCTGTTGGCAAAATTCTATTTTCTTTTCATATACAGCCTGCAGTTTTATCCAGATGTTTTCATGCGGTTAGGAGGGTGCTCGGTATGCAGCCCTGTTTGAAGAGGCTGCGAGTTGAAGAGAGATCGCGTGAAAATAGAAAATATTCCCTAACAGTCGAAGATTCTCCGAAGCCGTGCTTCGGTACAATGCAAAAGTATCATTCTTTCGGGTGACGCCGCTTTTTCTGCAGATGAGGTGTCGTGACGATTATTGGTCGTGAGTTGAACAGCGAGCGCATACCCCGCCTTTTGCAGCGGGGTTGGCGAGCGAATAAAAAATAACCATTATCCTTAACAATCGGAGATTTCCCAGAAGGTGTTGCGGGGAGCTTCAAAAAGGTGCTTGCACTGTGAGGAAAAAACACTTAAGGATAGGCAGCTGTTGTGGAGGGAAATCATATGACATGTACTAAGCGGGCACCTGCGGAGTCCCCCGATCTGGAGAGAATATTTCATCCGAAGAGCTTAGCAATTGTCGGTGTCTCATCGAACGGCATGGGATTCGGGGCTGGTATTCTCGGGTCGCTCATGGCGATCGGATTTGAAGGCACAATATACCCAGTCAATCCCAAGGGTGGGGAGTTTCTTGGCCTGAGAATATTTAGGGAGGTGGCTGAAATACCGGAGGCGATCGATTTTGCGATTATTTCCGTGCCCGCCAAGAATGTCTCTGCTGCCCTCGATGCCTGCAGGAAAAAGGGGGCGGCTGGTGCAGAGATACTCTCTGCCGGGTTCAGCGAAACAGCCACTCCCGAGGGAATTGCCCTGGAGGAGGAAGTACTTAAGGTGGCCCGAAGGGGTATTCGGGTCATCGGCCCCAACTGCTTCGGTATATACTGTCCCGAAAGCGGTCTTACTCTGTTGCCGGGACCCGATCTTTCGAGGGAAAGCGGCAATGTCGCCTTTCTCTCCCAGAGCGGGGGAATGGCGATCGACTTTGGTCAGATGGGACAGTGGGCGGGTGTCAGGTTCAGCAAGGTGGTGAGTTTCGGAAATGGCGTGGATCTGAGGGAAAGTGAGCTCCTTGATTATTTGGGGAGTGATCCGGAGACCGGTGTTATTGCCATGTATGTGGAGGGCGTGGAGAAGGGGAGTAACTTCTTCGGTATCCTCAGAGAGGTTGCAGAAAGTAAGCCCGTTATCCTTTACAAGGGAGGGCTCTCCGATGCGGGGAGCAAGGCTGTCGAGAGTCATACCGCTTCCATGGGGGGGAGCAAAAGGATATGGAAGTCTGCCATCAATCAGTGCAACGCCGTTCAGGTCCATAGTCTCGAAGAATTGGCCCAGGCAAGTCTCGGCTTCTCCCTTCTCCCCCCGAGGCCGTATGAAGGGATCTCTGTTGTGGGAGGTGGTGGTGCTCTCGGTGTGGCTGCCTGCGATGCCGCCGAGACATACGGGCTGAAACTGCCTGTCCTGAAAGAGGAAATAAATGACAGGATTATGTCAATTCTTCCCAAACCGGGATCGAGCGCCTTTAATCCTGTGGATGTTGCAAACCCGCTTGTTCCGCCTCAGATATTACAAGACACCCTTTCCCTCGTAGCCGAGGATGATACTATCGACGTGCAGATACTCATTCAACTTCTCTACCATTACAAATCCCTTGCCATGGCACTGGGAGCAGACTCTGTGAGGGATGTCACCCCCTATCGGGAGCTTGCCGATTCGGTTGAAGAGGTGGTAGAGAAAACGGGGAAACCCGTCATTATTGTACTTCCCAACACGAAGCGGGGGCTTCAGTCCATGGATGTTGAGGAAATGATGCGCGATGCCAGGGATATTTTCCTGAAAAAGAAGATGCCGGTCTTCGACGATCTTTCTGACGCACTGAGGGCCATACACCATGTTTCGAAATACTACGCAATAAAGCAAAGGAGATGGAAAGAGCTATGACTATTATTGAAAAGGCTTTGAAGCGAGGGGCGAAGACCCTGTCCGAACATGAATCAAAACTGTTTCTGGCAGAACATGAAATTCCCGTGACGCGAGAGGTCGTGGTCAGTACAGTGGAAAATGCCGTGCTGGCGGCGGAGGATATAGGATATCCTGTAGTCCTCAAAGGCTCCGGTGAGGCATTGAGTCACAAAACGGAGATGAATCTGATCGCTATAGATATGCGAAGTGAAGCTGAAGTGCGGGAGGCCTTTCAACGGTTGACCTCACATCCCGATGTTACCGTTCACGAGGTTCTGGTGCAGCAGATGGTAAAGGGGGATCGTGAGCTTGTTGTTGGTCTGACCCGTGATGATCAGTTTGGTCCCTGTGTCATGTTCGGACTGGGTGGTATCTTTACGGAGATTCTCGAGGATATCTCCTTTCGCGTTGCTCCCCTGCGCAGAGTCGATGCCATGGAGATGATGGATGACATACGGGGTAAGAAGATTCTCGATGCCGTAAGGGGCAAGGCACCGGTGGACCGGGAGGTTCTTGCCGATATACTCCTGTCGCTCGGGCAGATCGGGCTCGACAATGAAAAAATACGCGAGATTGACATCAATCCTCTCAAGATTCTTGAGGGAAAACCGATAGCCGTTGATGCCCTTGTGGTGCTCGATAACGAGTGAGGTCGATAAACGTTAGAAGAGGAAGACCTTTGTCGATTATTTCCCTGCCGGGGAGGTTCAATGGAAGATGATAAATGGGTAGTGGTCTCTGTGGCTACCGGAATGATTAATGCGAATATCATCGTTGGGAGGCTCGAATCGGAAGAAATACCGACGAAATTACAATACGATGTCGTCGGTGCTATTTACGGCCTTACTCTTAACGGTCTGGGAGAAGTGAAGGTCCTGGTGCCCTCCCGGTATGTTCTGAGGGCCGAAGAGGTCCTTGCTCGCTCCTATGAAGATGAAGATATTGACTGGGAAGAATGATCGCGATAGAGGGCGCGGAACTGAGAAGCGAGCATTCCCCGTTGCTTGCAGAGGGGGGAAGCGAGAATAAAAAACAGATTTTTCCCCTAACAGTCGGAGATTCTCCGCAATACCTTGCGGGGAGATTCGTTTTTCAGGCAGTCGTGCCCTTTAAAGTATGCCCTCTAATTCTTTGCCGCAACGAGAGCACTGTGAGCCTTTCAGATTCAATGTATCGACACGAAAGCCGTACCTTCCAATGATGAGATTTTTACAGTTGGAACAGTAGGTGTTTTCGCCTTCGTCCCCCGGGACGTTTCCCGTATAGACATATTTGAGTCCCGCATCCGTACCGATCTGTTTGGCCCGTTGAAGCGTCGAAAGGGGTGTGGGGTGAAGTTCGGTCATCTTGTACTGAGGGTGAAAACGGCTGATATGCCAGGGCGTTTCATCTCCCAGTGAATGGATAAAACGGGCTATACTGAAAAGCTCATCATCGCTGTCATTGAGTGTGGGGATTATGAGGGTGGTTACTTCCACCCAGATGCCGAGTTCCTTCATTTTTTTCAGGCTATCGAGGACAGGCTGGAGCCGACCACCACAATAGTTTTTGTAAAAACCATCGTCGAAGGATTTCAGGTCTACATTCGCCGCGTCGAGGTAGGGTGCTATTTTCTCGATGGCCTCACCAGTCATAAACCCGTTGGTAACAAAGACGTTTTTGATTCCTTTATCTTTCGCAATCTTCGCGGTGTCGTAGGCAAGTTCAAAATAGATAGTGGGTTCGGTATAGGTATAGGCGATCGTCTTCGATCCTGAAGTGAGCGTTTTTTCAACCAATTCCTCCGGCGTGGCATCACGACCGATGATCTTCTTCCGTTCTCGCGGCATCTGTGAGATATCGCTGTTCTGACAGAAGGTGCAGTGGAAGTTGCATCCCACGGTGGCAACGGAAAAGGATCGCGATCCGGGGTAGACATGAAAGAGCGGTTTTTTTTCGATGGGATCGATGTTTTCGGCTATTATGGTTCCATAGACAAGTGTGTACAGGGTTCCATCCCTGTTTTCCCGTACCCCGCAGATGCCCTGCTTTGATGGTGCGATGGTGCAGCCATGGGAACAGAGATGGCATCGTACCCTTTCACCATCCAGCCTTTCGTAAAGCATCGCTTCTCGAATCATTTCTTTATCTCTCGTGCGGCGCCGGGCGCGCCGTAGCTGTCGGTTGCTACTTTGAGTTTCCCCTTTTTCGTCAAAGGGTCCTGAATGGTCTGTAATGAGGAATATACCGGTATCATGAGGCCGACAAAGGAGCCGAAGGGGTTTTTCATGACGGGAATCTTTTCTTCGATCTCTGTTGCAAAGGTATACCAGCTAAGAGGAAAGAAGACAACACTCCCCCACAATGGTGTGGCATCGGGAAGTACGGATTTTACCAGCCCTTTCATCTCAATGATGCTGGAAAGATTTGAGTAGTCGATGAAGGGAAAACGATGTTTACCCTTCATTTTTTCGGATAGAGCCGCCGGGGAATATTTGTTCCACGAACCGAGAAAAATCCTTCCCCTGCATACCCTGACAGCCTCGGTAAATGCCCTTCTCTGATCCTTGAGTTTATGTTCCGATGTCATTGTTACGATATCAAACTCATTGTCTGAAAAGGGGAGGTCTTCGCAATCTCCGCTGAGAAGTTCGGCCCTCTGACCGAGCCTCTCTCGTGCCGTGTTGATACAGTCGTCCGAGGTATCAATTCCCGTTACATCGCACCCTTTTCTTCGAAAGAAGAGGAGATTATGACCCGTGCCGCAGGCTAGATCGAGGAGTCTCTCTCCTTCACGGGGGTCGAGAAGCCTGCAGATGAACTTTTTTTTCCGTCTGTCGACATAGTAGCCCAGGGACGATTGAAGCCATCTGTCGTATGATGGTAGGTTTGTTTTGCCGTTGAGAGTCATGGGCCCTCGAAAATTTTCTATCCGCCTATTGAAGACATATCTCTAATACATTTTTTCCTCTGAAATTCATGGCAGTTTGCGGAGTGCGTTCCCGGTTTGTCGAGGATTGTCTTTCCTATGAGTTTTTCCAGTTCGAAATCACTGCACCCGGCTCTCAAAGGTCCCTTTAGATCCGATTCCCTGTTCGAGAGGAGACATGCCTTCAGGTGCCCCTCGGCTGTTAACCGGAGCCTGTTGCAGGAATCACAGAATTCATGACTCATGGCATTGATGAGTCCTATCTCTCCCAGTGCGCCCTCCATCTTGTATATCTTGGCAGGGCCGTCTGCTTCGCCAGGGTTTTTAGAGACAGGCACCAGCGGTCTGAAGTTGTTTATTGTCTCTTTTACGATGTCACCGGAGAGATAGCCGAGATCGTTGTCGAGGACGGGGGTACCGATCGGCATGAATTCGATGAATCTGACCTGAAAGGGGTTATCCAGTGTCAGCTTTGCGAAATCGACAATTTCCTCGTCGTTAAAACCCTTGATGGCGACGACATTTATCTTGACAGGTGAAAACCCTACGCTCCGAGCCTTTTCGATTCCCCGCAGTACCCTCTTCAAGTCTCCGCCGCGTGTAATGTCTCTGTATTTATCCTCGACAAGGGAGTCGAGACTTATGTTGATTCTCCCTATGCCGGCATCGTATATCTCCTCGGCAAGAGTCTCCAGAAGGATACCGTTTGTCGTCAGGCTTATATCGTGAAGTCCCTCAATCTTCTTCAAGCGGGTCAAAAAATCGACTATTCCCCGTCGTACGAGGGGTTCTCCCCCGGTTACGCGGACCTTCACAATACCCAGCTTTATGGTGATTTTCACGATGCGTAATATCTCTTCATAGCTCAGGATATCATCGTGGCCGATGAAGGATATTCCCTCCTTCGGCATGCAGTATATACAGCGAAGATTACATCGATCGGTAATCGAAATTCTCAAGTAGTTTATGTTTCTGTTATGTTTGTCTATCATCCGAGAAAGCTCCATACGTTGAAAATGCTTGCTCATGTAACTCGATTGGTCTACGAGCCCAAAAATCTCCAACTATCATACTTCGTTAAACATGACAAGAAGAGGCCCGAGCAATCGATCGATTTCATGGGGGCGAGGTTATGAAAGATTGTCTTTTGACGGAAAACGCCGCCCGAAATATGATGCGCTTCGGACGGCGCTTAGCCTGTGGCGGACCCGCAGGTTCTTAGTTAACACTGATTTTTATCTTTTTGGTTTTTGTCTCCTTGGCCTTCGGTATCGTGAGATTAAGGATGCCGTCTTTGTAGGACGCTTCAATTTTGTTTGTCTCCACACTGTCGGGGATCCTGAAGCTTCGGTCAAAGGATCCGTAACTACGCTCGATCCTGAGATAATTATCTTCCTTCTTTTCGGATTCCTGTCTCTTCTCGCCCTTTATCTTCAAAACGCCTTCAACCAGCGTAACTTCAAGGTTCTTGACGTCGATACCGGGCAACTCGGCACTAACGGTATACTCTTTTTCACTTTCGGTGATATCGAAAGCGGGTGTCCAATTTTTATCCTCGTTCAGCAGTTTTGAGAGGCTGCTGTCGGAGAAAACGCTGTTTATTATATCCCTTGTCGGGAAAAGCGAGCTTCTGCTCGGTACGAGCTGTATCATTCTACTCATGATCTATACCTCCTTCTATGAGATAGCTATCCTTTGATAATAAAGTAAGTATGATTTCATTTTCGTCAAGGAATGAGAGGATTAACCAATTGATGTAATTGCTTAATAAGGTTAGACGTGGTGAAAACGTACGGTATGCTGTACTGAAGCGCTCGCCCATTTCCCGCTCCGTGTGGCGCGGTTATCGAGCGAATAAGAATAAGATTATTCCCTGTCAGTCGGAGGTTTTCCGCAACGTGTTGCGGGGAGCTTCTGAAATCTCAGTATTACTTGGAAAGGACATTCAGCCTCTCCCGTGCAAGCAGACCGAATTTCGATTCGGCGTTGATCCCGACCACTGTTTTAAAAGCCTTGATGGCGCTCCTGGTGAGCCCCTTTTTCAGATAACAGATGCCAAGCCAGTAGCGAGGTTCTGCGAGGCTTGGTGCTATTTCGAGGGCCCTTGTGAAATGCAGGAGTGCCGCATCGATATTATACTCGTCAAGATGAGCCAGGCCGATGTTGTTGTGAATTATGGGGATCAGTATTGTGTCGGGTTCTTTTCGGAGTGCCTTCGAATAGTGTTCAATTGCCCTTTTGTTGTTTCCCTTTTTGTAATAGGACCACCCGATGTTGTTCAGGGAGACGGCGGGAGTGTCGTAAAGGACGTTTTCAAGAGCGAGGCTGAACTCTTTTATCGCCTTGTCGTAGAGTTCCATTTCCAGGTATACCGTACCAAGGTAATTGTGGGCCTCGGGATACTCGGGATTTAACGAGAGGGCCTTTTTGAACTCTTTTGCCGCGTCATCGTTCAGACCCTTTCCGTAGTATGTTAACCCCATATAGTAGTGTACTTCGGCATCCTTCGGGTTCATTTTCCGGGCGGCCATGAGTTCCCTGAGGGCGGGTGTATATTGCCGGGATTTTATATAGGCAATTCCGAGGTCCATATGAACACGCGACTGCTGTTCCTTCGTTATGCGTTTCGTGCCACAGCCCAAAATCAGGGAGAATACGATAATGATACAGGGAAAAACAATCCAGATCTTCTTCAGGGTGTTCGTTTTCATCGTGACCGCCTATTTGTTGTTAGCGTTTACCCACCAGTCGCTTTTGTCTTTGAACCACCATTCGGATGAGTCGGTCCTGATTATCACTTGAGCCAGTTCCTTTGCGGCTTCCGTACACAGCCTCTTCAGGGCAAATTCTATCCATTCCTTGGTGTATTTATTGCCGAGGTCTCCATATTCTTTTAGCTGAAGTATCAGTGACAGTTGATCGGCATCGTGTGCTATGAGCGATTCCCGCGTCTTTTTTTCATTGAATTCCTCCAGTGCCGATTCGATTTCATCACCGAAGGAGATGGTTTCGGCGAGTTCTTTGACCGCTTTTTTTTCATCCACATCGACATACTTTTTGCTGACATAATTCATATCGCCCGTGCGTGCCTCGGGGAGGTCGTGAAAGAGACATATCTTGATGACCCTTGCCTCATCGACATCATTTTCTAATTTACACAATGTGTAGCCGATGAATATTGTCCTTAATACGTGTTCGGCTACCGATTCACTACCCGAACCGAGAAAGCGAAACCCCGTTCGCGGGGTTTTCTGCAACATGCCTACTTCAAATAAAAAATTGGCAATTTCTTTCATTTCGTTCCTTTTTTAATTGTTTCTATTCGGTTCGTCATCATATCTGAGAGTTTCTTCATCTCCAGCTGAAGTGATGAAATACCTTCGGGTTTCATGGTAATCAATGTATCGAGTCGTTCCTTCCAGTATTTGATGACCGATATTTCGTTTTCCCTCACCTTGGTTTCAAATCTTTTTTGAAATTCTCTTAGAAATGCTGAATCAGTATCGAGTGAACCCATATTGATTCTCCCTTTCCCGTATTTGTGCTCCAAAGATGGGCGTATACTATATCAGTTGCCCCTTAGTTGCAATATAGAATAACGGGATAGGGTGACGATGTAAGTCTCAGCCCCTCAATGGGTAGGGAGACCTATAGAAACACGAGGAACGAGGGTTTTAATATAAGAAGTTCTATTGTCTGTCAAATTGAAGTGGGTCAGGAAATATCTCAAATTGACTTTCAAAACTATGTTAAGTATTATGCTTTCTACGAAAATTACCGTGCCCGGAGGCAAAACCATGGGTTACAGAAGGATTTTACTCTTTATAGCTGCACTTTTCCTGTTCACTGTGAACAGTCCCTCTTTCGCAGCCGTCAATGAGGATACGGTTCAGCTATCCTTTGAGAAAACGGCGGAATCGATAGTGAAAGGCGCCAAGTATACCGTAAAAAGGGGAGACTACCTGCTCGGCATCATAGAGAAAAAATACGGGGGGTCACAAGAGGAGAAACGGAATATACTGAAGAAGGTGAGGCGTTTAAATCCGGCGATAAAGAATATAAATCTCATCTATCCGGGCCAGATGGTTGTTTTTCCCGGGGAGATTGCCGAAGAGGTAGTATCCGAAGAGGAAGAAGAGGGACCGACGTCCGTCTACGTTGTCTCGAAGGGCGATTCCATAATAAAGATCGTGAGCAGTCAGCTTAGAATTACGCGCGAAGAAAGCAGAAAGATGATGGAGCGGGTGAGGCGTCTGAACCCGGAGATTTCCAATTTGAACAGGATTTATCCCGGCCAGAAAATCATTATTCCGTCGAAAAGCGCAGAAGGGGAGACGATAGAGGAGATATCCCCTCAGGAGAAGATGGTGGAGGAGAGGTTTCTCTCGCAAGAAAATCAGCTTTCCATCCTGAGCTATTTGTGCAGCCGAACCGGAGGAACGATTATTACGGAGGGTAATTTTTATATACCCCTGAGTCCCCAGGGACAAATCGGAGTCAATTGCTCCGAGGTTCCCGTTGTGGAACTTGCCAATGGGAAAACGGTGCTTCTCGATTTTTCCAATCGCATACCGGGTAATGTCAAGAAGATTGTCCAGTCCACCTGGAAAAGTTATTCCATAATCAATGCTACCGGTGAAGAGATATCCCTGCTGGAAAAATTTCTCAATGCATCGGATATCTATAAGCTTACGAAAGAAGGCGGGTATATCGATCTGGGGAATGACAATCTGGTCAGTCTCTTTGCGGGGTGGATTGTCAGGTGGGAAGGGGGGGCTGTACCGTACGCACTCTGTATTAATTATATCGATGGTGATTCACCGGTAGTACCGGATAATATTCGTAAGTATGCCTTGAAAAACGATTACGACTTTATCGAAGTCTCTGAAGATGCAATCATGAGTGATTTTTATCTGCCCTATCAATCGAAGGATGTTTCTACCCTGCATTGGGATTCTAAAAGGGAATTGCTGGAATTATTGCTCTTAAAGATGGGATATTCAATCTCCCGGGATTCAAGCGTAGGGATATTTAATATCGAAGATGACGGGTTCAACCTTTCGATCAAGGCCGATCTTACTGTTGAGAGAGAAGAGGGCAACACGATTTTTAATTTTGAACGGTTGCCCGAACAGTTCTCAGATATCCTGATGAAAAGAGGGGTTCGGGTTTTTTATCTCTCTGAGGAAGAGGGGAAGGGTACGATAGTCAAGTTTGTGCTCGATACACTGGGGAGTTCGGTCACTTCCGATACCTATAGATTTCCTTTTTTTGCTGCGGGTGATCATAAGGTATGTGAGATATCTTTCAGGGCATTGCAGATCAACAATGGTGGCCTGCCACTCTATCTCGTTGAAGACGAGATAGACAAGGATATATACGGGTTACTCAATGGAAAATGGAGAGTTGAAATAATACGATATTGAAGATTAAAGGAATTGGACTGTTTTCGGGTGGACTTGACAGCATCCTTGCGGCAAAGGTTATAGAGGAACTAGGAATTGAGGTTAGCGGTGTCGCCTTTGAGACTCCTTTTTTTGATGCCATCAAAGCACAAGCGATGGCCCGTCAGATCGGACTTCCACTTACCATAATGGACATTACGGACGAGCACCTTCCCATGCTCGAGGCGCCACGGTATGGTTATGGAAAGAACATGAATCCCTGTATCGACTGCCATATCCTTATGCTCAAGAAGGCCGGTCAAGTAATGGAAAAAAGGGAGGCCGATTTTCTCTTTACGGGAGAAGTTCTGGGTCAGCGTCCCATGTCTCAGGGTAAACAGTCGCTTCATATCGTGGCCTCCCGGTCCGGCTATGGGGGATATGTGGTACGGCCGTTGAGCGCGAAACTTCTTGCCGAGACAATTCCCGAAAGAGAAGGCAAGGTTAACCGTGAAAAACTTCTCGATATTCAGGGCAGATCCAGGAAGCGTCAGATAGAGATGGCCAGGGCCTATGGGATTTCGGGATATTCCGGTCCTGCGGGAGGATGTCTCCTCACGGATCCGATGTTTTCCATGAAGCTGAAGGACCTTTTCGAACACCGCAAGGATCGTGATGTGCGAGATATAGAACTTCTGAAATACGGACGACACCTCAGACTGAGTCCGGATGTCAAGGTAATCGTGGGCAGACGAGAGGGAGAGAACAATACCATCGAGGGGTTGGCGAGAAATGGTGACCTGATTATCAAGGTGAAGGATTATCCCGGTCCCACCGTTCTTGTGCCTTACGGCTGTGATTATGCAACCCTTGAAGTAGCGGCCTCGATATGCGTGCTTTACAGCGGTGCACCCAATGATTCCGACGTTACTGTAGTATGCAGGGAGGGAATCTCCTCCCGCTTGATACCGGTAACATCGGCATCGAAAGAGGATGTAGAGGATTGGCTGATCTGAACAGCAGGGACTCTCGATTCTCTCGAAAGTTCCCCGTGAACTGGAAAACGAGCATCTCCCACTGCTCGCCGTTGGCGTAGCGAAAGAATAAAATCGGAGATTTCCTGACAACTTGTTGCGGGAAGCTTCAATCCTCTGCCAGGCCTTTTTCAGAGATTACTGTGTTCTTTCCTGAGGAGATCATCAACCCTCTTGACGGGATTGAAGGTCGCAAGGGGTACTTCCACGAAAACAGTATTCCATTTCGCCATAGATCCATTCCAGAGCCCGGGGAGTTCGAGTGCCCGGAGGCTCCTCCCTTCCTGAGATTTTTCTGTAATTATATAGGTGTTCTTATCGACGTATTTCTCGAGATCGAATTTCTCATTCCGGTAAGTTTTTACCGCACAGACGATATCGACGGGATTAAAGTGGGTTGAGGAATTCCATATTGCTTTCTGCTCTTCCGTGGTTATATCAATCTGGGCTTCTTCTATGATCTGAGGAGAAAATGCCCCGTCATTTTCCTTTACCCAGAAGGGCCCACCACCCGGCTCGCCCACATTTTTGACCATTCCGCAGACGCGCAACGGTCGGTTCAATTTCTGAAGAAGGAATTCTTTTTTCTTCTCCATGTCCTTCTCAACGAGGGTTTCGGGGATAGCGATGTTGAGCCTCTCCCTGGCGAAGCGCTCGGCCTTTTCAAGCAGGTCCTCGTCCGATTGGGTGCTGGAAAGCAAGACGATATGGCTGAAAATATCCCGTTGAAGTTCTATCAGGTATCCGCCGATAATCTTTTTGTAAAGAATCGTTTCCCCCTTCAGGCTGTCGGGAACCACGTTATCGATATTCTTGAGAAAAATAAAATCATAGTCGATTGTATTGAGATTTTTCAAGAGGGACCCATGTCCCCCGGGTCTGAAGACAAGGGCGTTATTACCGTTCCGGAAGGGCCTGTTTCCCCTGTCGACGGCTATCGTATCCGTCGAGTGAAGCTGGGTTGAGAGCGATATCTCGAGCGTGACATCGTATCGCTCTTCATAGATCTTCCTCACGCGAAAAATGAGATCTTCAACGGGGCCTTTGTGAACCTCTGAGACGGTAAAATGTATTCGGCAGATGTTTTTGTCATCCTTGACGGAAAGAATCGCTTCGACAAGCTGTTCCTCCAAAGGGGTGCGATTGTGATCGGGATAGCGGTGAAATGTCAAAAGGGCCTTTGGAAGGTGTGCATAATCGAGACCTTTCGGACCCAGGATGTAGTCGAGAATCTCGGAATAATTTTTGTTGTTTAAGAGGATCTCGAGGTCGTCTCCGTGGCGTGCAATAGTCCCGTTCAGTTCTTCATAGAAGGCGAATGTCTCCAGGTTGTTCTCAAAATTCGAGGCAATATCGGCGTTACCCGCATCGGCGGTGTCATAGAGCTTGAACCAATCCCTGAACATCCTGCTCGCGGCTCCCGAGGCGGGCACAAACTTTATGATCGATCCTCGCGATAGTTCTTCTTCGTAGATATGAAGGAGTCCCTCGTATTTGGATTCGGGTATGATTATGATCCCGTCGTCTATTGTGCAGGGCCTTTCGAGTTTCACAGGAATGAGCCCACGCTCGAATGCTGCGATCTGTTCCGCAACCTTACTTTCCGTGAGTCCCGCTTTTTTGATTTCCCTTATATCGGTATCGCTGAAGCTGTTACTTTTCATTATGGCCCAATCCTCCCCTCTTCGGTTACCCCGATAATCGCGTAAAAAGCAATAACGATATCATGTTAAACTATTTCTTAGTTCTTGACAATTTCCTTCTTTCCCCTCTATACTGCCGCGCAGGAAGTAAACCTCAAACTCAGTCCCACAATTGATTAGCGAAAGAGCAAAGGAGAATTGCTATGGCACAGATTGACGCTTTTTTCCAACTTATGCATGACCAGGGAGCATCCGATCTCCACCTCGTATCGGGACAACAGCCAGTCATTAGAGTACGAGGCGAGATGGTACGAATAAAATATGATGAACTTGAAAACGATAATCTCAAGACGATGCTCTATGAGATAACTCCCGAACATAAGGTAAAGCAGTTTGAAGAATCGGGCGATGTTGACTTTGCCTATGAGGTTCCGGAACTTGCCAGGTACAGGGCCAACTATTTCCAGCAGAAAAATGGTGTCGCCGCCGTTTTCAGGGAGATTCCGAGCAAAATTCAAACCGCCCATGAGTTGGGGTTTCCCCCCGTGATTACCAAACTCGCATCACTGCCCCGGGGGCTTGTCCTGGTTACGGGGCCAACGGGAAGCGGAAAGTCCACGACACTGGCGGCCATTATTGACGAGGCAAATCGCTTACGAAAAGACCACATCATTACCATAGAAGACCCGATTGAATTTGTGCATGAGAGCAAGAACTGTATCATAAACCACCGAGAGGTCGGTATTCATACAAAGTCCTTCTCCTCCGCCCTGCGTGGAGCTCTGAGGGAAGATCCCGATATCATTCTGGTCGGGGAGCTACGAGATATTGAGACTATTTCCCTTGCTGTCGAGGCATCTGCGACGGGTCATCTCGTGTTTGGAACGGTGCATACAACAAGCGCCGCCAAGACCGTTGATCGTATTATCGAGGTATTCCCTACGGGAGAGCAGATGCAGATTCGATCGACACTGGCCGATGGAATCAGGGCGGTTATATCCCAGACGCTTTTCAAGAGAAGGGACAGAGGGGGACGTGTTGCCGCCCTTGAAATCATGATCGCCACACCGGCAGTCCGGAACCTTATCCGGGAATCGAAGACATTCCAGATTCCCTCGGCGATTCAGACGGGAAAGAAATACGGCATGCAGCTTCTGGATGACCACATAATGGAACTGTTAAACAGGGGTATGATAAGTGCCGACGACGCATACAATAAGGCAAATGAAAAAATAAAGTTTCGACCCTTCCTGAAAACGCCTCCCTCAGATTTTACGGAGGCTTAGGAAATATATTCATAAAGAAAAGAGAAACTTCCAGGAGAGCAGGCAATGAGAAAACAGGAATTAGATTATTTGTTAAATAAGATGCTTGATTCGCACGATGAAGTTTCAGACCTTAACATCACGGTGGGAAAACCCTTTCAGGTAGAAAGTCTGGGAGAATTGGTGACGGTAGATTTAGACCCGCCCTTCCTGGAGCTTACCCCCTTTCAGTCGGAAGCCTTTGCGCTTAATCTCATAGACAGGGATCGGCGTCTCACGGAGATCCTCTTAAATCAGGGTTCCTGTGATTTATCCTATGAACTGCCGGGCAAGGCCCGTTTCAGGGTGAATATATTTTCTCAGAGGGGAAATTACTCGACTGTTCTGAGGAAGCTTGAAACAGAGATTCCCACCTGTCAGGAAATGAACCTTCCCGAAGTCTTTCTCGAGATGGCCGAGGAAAAAAACGGAATGGTTCTCTTCACGGGTGCGACAGGAACGGGGAAAACGACCTCCCTTGCCACCATATTGAATGAAATAAACGAGAAACGATCGGTCCATATTATAACCCTGGAGGATCCGGTGGAGTTTCAGCATTCCCATAAAGTTGCTACCTTTAATCAGCGTGAGCTGGGTGCCGATTTCAGCAGTTTTGCCTCGGGTCTCCGGTCCGCCTTGAGGGAAGCACCGAAGGTTATTCTCGTCGGCGAGATGAGAGACAGGGAAACCGTGGAAATCGGTATGAGTGCGGCGGAAACGGGGCACCTCGTTTTTACGACACTTCATACGGTGGATGCGGGTCAGACGATAAACAGGATTCTCGGTATGTTTTCCACCGAGGAGGAAAATCAGGTCAGGATCCGTCTCGCCGATACGATACGCTGGATTGTCTGTCAGAGACTCCTTCCAAAGGTCGGAGGAGGGAGGGTAGCCGCCTTTGAAATTTTAAAAACGAATCTCAGGGTCAAGGATACGATTCTTAATGGAGAATCGGAAGGCAGGACCTTTCAGGAAATTATCGAGGCGGGAAGCGCCTTCGGTATGACCACCTTTGATGGCTATATCATAGAGCTTTACAAGGATGGATTGATAACCGAAGAAACTGCCCTGGCCTACGCATCGGTGAAGGGTGTGGTCGGTCGCGGAATCGACTCGGTCAAGAGTTCGAGGGGAGAGGCAACGTCGGATATCTCGGAACTGGAGATTGATCGTGACTACGGTAAACAAAGGAAAAAATGGTAGTGAATGAATAAGGAGAACGGAATGGACGACGAAAAGACTCTTCACGATTCAGTAGCATCGGAAGTGTACGATGCCTCGCAAAGACCCTTCGATTTTATCGAAGAGGGGAAGGAGACGGCACTGATCTGCGAATCCGATTCTGCCCGGAGGGAGAAGATCGGCACAATCTTGATGGAGGGCAATTATCTCGTCACGAGTCCCGAATCTGCCCGTGAGGCACTCAAAAATATGAGGTTTCACATCTATCAATTAGTTGTGCTCAGCGAGAGCTTTGATACTGACGATCCGAACAAAAATAGTGTTCTCAAATATCTCGAAAGTCTTGCCATGAACGTCAGGCGAGACATCTTTGTGGTTCTCCTGAGCGATAAGCTGAGGACCAACGACGGCATGGCCGCCTTCAACAAGAGCGTCAATCTGATTGTCAATACCTCGAATGTCGATGATATTGAGGGTATCATAAGGCACGGTATCGCGGAGAACGAACACTTCTACCGCGTCTTCAAGGACTCGATGCAAAAGCTGGGGAGGCTCTAACGAGAGGGCCTCCCCAGCGGCCGCTGAGCTTACTCTTTCAGATAGGCCTTTGCAAGGCTCGTATTGACGTGCACGACGCCTTTGTTCATCTCTTTCATGGGATACTCTTCCGTGATTGCGGGCAGATTGTCCGCCTCTTCCTGGGTCTTTACGACGGAACCCGCCGGTACATACCGATTGTCCGGCACGGTGACACCCATCAGAATGACACCCGGCTCAATCACGCACTTCTCTCCCACGTATGATTTAAAGACCAGCGTTTTCATGCCGACAAAGGTATCGTCACGGACAACGGCAGGCCCGTGAATCTGGACCTGGTGGGCGAGGGAGACCCTTTTCCCCACGTAAACGGCATAGTTTTCACCCTCGACAATATAGAGATTTTTTTCGACAGGTTTTCCCTCTTCTTCCGTCTCCAGGGCATGAATGATGACGCCATCCTGAACGTTCGAGTCATCGCCGACAAAAAGCGGTTGTCCCTCGTCGCCCCTGATCGATGCCATCGGTGAAACGAGTATGTTTTTCCCGAGGATGACATTACCGATAACCGAGGCGAGGGGGTGTACGTAGGTGGATGGATCTATCGTCGGTTCATATACGCGTGAACTGAAATCGGTCAGTACATTTTTCCCTATCATTGTTTCGTCTCCATAGTTCGCTTGTTTTGTTCCCGTTTAAGTATTTCCGGCCAGTATCTTTCCACGATATTTCGTGTCTTCTCCGGAGCCCCTTCGTTATTGATGACGATATCGGCGAAGGAGCGCTTTTCATCGATAGACATCTGCGAGTCTAATCGATATTCCGCCTCCTCGCGGGTGAAGCCATTTCTCGTTATAATCCTCTCGATCTGCACTTCCGGTGGTATATAGACGAGAACGGTAAGGTCCACGTATTGATAGAGGCCCACCTCGATGAGAAGGGGGATGTCGGATATGATAATCGCATCTTCCTTCTCCTTCTGTATCTCCTCCATTCGACGTACCCATTCTTCGAAGACGGCGGGGTGGACGATGCTGTTTAAAATCTCCAGTTTTTCCTTATCCTGAAAGACGATATCACCCAATTTTCCGCGGTTGATCGTGCTGTCTTTATGGAGGATCTCCGGCCCAAACTCTTCGATGATCTGTTTCCAGGCCGGTCTTTCCGGTTCTTCCACTGTATGTGCCAGGATATCGAAATCGATCAGATAGGCGCCTTTCTCCCTGAAAAATTGCGCCACCGTTGACTTTCCGCTTCCTATTCCGCCGGTAAGGCCGATATTGAGCATTCTTCCCGTTCCTTTTCTTGTGCCGAAATGACTGTTGGGCTTGACAGTATACAGAAAAGAGGATTATTTTAAAGCAAAAATATGAGAGAATGAACCGGGAAATAGCTTAATTCCAGGGGGAACCTATGACGATTGAAAAATTATTGGAGAAGGCGGAAAAATTCGAACTGGATACCTACAAGATTCCTTCGGCCTTCATGGCAGGTCACGTGTCCTATACGGGAACGCCGGAGAAACATCCCCACGATCCGGACAAGGTTCTGCTTATTGTCGATCCTTTTAGCAGGAACATGTCCTATTATGAATTTCTCACAGAAGATATCAAGGGGCTGGAGGAATTGCCCAGCCTCGTAACGAGAGAGGGGAAGTCGGTCAAGATGTGCCGTATCTGGGTGCGAAAAGGCAGTGTCGGCATACGGTCCACCCCCTTTATCGTCGAAGACACGATGGATTGGCGAGACAAGTTCTCTCGTCCGTGATCCAAAACATAGGTAAAAGAATGGACTGAAGAGCATCTGCATTTTCCAGCTTTGCATGACAGGGAAATTCGATGCTGATCACATTAATCTAATAATCGCGGTAAAAGTGAGATAAGCCATTGAACAAATTGGCTAAAAATGCACTTTGTTTAATGGAGGAAACGCTTGCAAACCGTTAGGATTGATTTTCCCTTTCGTCGTTGGTTTTGAATCGAAAAAGTTTAAAGGCGGATCTTTGTCGCCGAGCCCTTCAGAGTATTGCAGGGCCTTCGTTGCTCATACGGGGCGCTTTCCTATTTAATTCCACCACTTTTCTGTCTTTGTGTTGCAAGTTTTTCCTTTACATACAAAACGATCTTGCTTTATAGTTAAAAAACGTCATGTTATCAATGAATATCTGAGGAGGGATCATATCTTGGAAGGGGGAGGAATGATGCCGCCCCAGTATGATTCTTTGTTGGCCAAAGTTAAAGCTGGGGTTCAACTCGCTCAGAAGTGTCAGACCTTTTAGCTGAAGCATTAAGCGATTTTCATATTGAAGGGATAAAGAGCACAATTTCACTGAATTTTTGATCCTTAAGGATCAGGACTTTGTCGAGGGAAACCCTGACACCGGTTTTATTGGGGACTTACTGTGAGGAAGCCGCTAATTCAACAGCCGAAATAGTTCTGAGAAGGATAGGTCCTACTGCCCGACCTTGATTGTTCGTCCAACCACTTCCAAATCTGCGTAATAGGTGTTCAGATCCCATATAATGTGTGAGCAAAGGCAGATAACTATCGTTAAGGAGACTCCGGCGTATTAGAATTCCTGAAACATAACCAATAAGCGTCCATCTCTAAGGGCCGGCGGTCTATTTACGAAAGAGAAAAGGAGGGAAAGGTAATGATTGACAGGAGTTTATATCATGAAAACAATCCCTTGGATATGCACAATCTGCAGTTTGATATAGCTGCCGAGCACCTCGACGTGGAGACATGGATACTGGAGAAAATCAAGCATCCACGAAGAGAGTTTTCCGTAAGATTTCCCCTCAGATTCGATGACGGCCATACGGAACTGCTTTCAGGCTACAGGGTCCAGCATAATACATTGCGGGGTCCGGCCAAGGGAGGGATCCGGTATCACCCGAATGTTGATTTAGATGAAGTCCGTGCCCTGGCAGGTTGGATGACATGGAAATGTGCCGTGGTGGATATCCCTTTCGGAGGAGCGAAGGGGGGTGTGACCTGTGATCCCTCGAAGATGTCACAAAGTGAGCTTGAGAGACTCACACGACGCTATGCCTGGGAGATCTCACCCATCATTGGGCCTGACAAGGATATTCCTGCACCAGACGTGAATACCAACCCCCAAGTGATGGCCTGGATCGTAGACATCTACAGTGTTTTTCAAGGCTATACGTGCAACAGCGTTGTGACCGGCAAACCCGTGGAGATTGGCGGCTCGTTAGGAAGACTCAAGGCTACCTCTATGGGTGTAATTTACACCTTGCAGGAAGCGGCAAAAATCGTAAACATTGACTTGTCAGGTTCCACAGCTGTCATTCAAGGATACGGTAATGTGGGCTATCATGCCGCAGAATTGTTAGCGGAGATTGGTACCAAAGTAGTAGCAGTGTCGGATGTTCGGGGAGGGATATTTAGCGAGAAGGGTTTAGATACGGTAAAAGTTCATGAGCATAGCCTGAAAACAGGATCAGTTGTTGACTATCCCGAAGCCGATACCATAACGAATGTAGAGCTTTTCGAATTACCCTGTGATATTCTGATTCCTGCGGCATTGGAAGGTCAGATTACCCGGGACAATGCCGACAGTATAAAGGCAAAAATTATAGTAGAGGGAGCAAATGGCCCCACCAGTCCCTTTGCTGACGATATTCTCTATGATAAAGGTATTGTTGTCATTCCTGATATATTAGCTAATGCCGGCGGGGTGACGGTTTCTTATTTTGAATGGGTTCAAAATGTTCAGAAACTTTTCTGGACAGAAGATGATGTTAACAAACAACTCCATCGGGTCATGGCAAGGGCTTTCAAAGAAGTTTACGATATTTCCGTAACAGAAAAGGTTAATATGCGGACAGCGGCTTACATGCTTGCTATCGGTCGTGTTGCAGAAGCAAAGAGATTAAGGGGAATTTTCCCTTAGTCTACTCCCCCCTGTCCTCAGCATATCGGGGAATATATCCGATCTACCCTTTTCAAGGGAGGCCATGATTCGCAAGTGACCTCGGCTGTTTCGAGAGCTTCCACGAGGAGAATATCGGTTCCACCATTCCCGAAGACTTGTGTAAGGAGATACAAGAACTGTTCTCACGGTGAATACAATTCTGGGAACAGCGTGCGGTGAGCATTCCTTCCTCAAGGCGAGAAAGATCTTTCTATAATAATTATAGTAGATTATTTTCAAAACTTATCATGGATTTCCCCGGCAGGTAGTGTAAAAGAAAGTTCGCAATTTGAGGTATTGCAATAGGCCATCGGCATCTCCTAAAAAAATGTTAGGGAATAACACTAATGAAAGGAGAAAGAGCGATGGCCCGGAAGTATGATACCTCGGCGTACAAGAAATTACTACTGCATTTTATGGGAGAGGCAGATCCCTTATATTCAATGCTCCAGTGGTTAACAGAACGGATGATGGAAGTAGAGGCGGAGCTGAAAGTGGGAGCAGCGAAAGGGAAAACGGAGCCGCCAAAATTGGAATTAATTCTTAAAAACACCGCCCAATCATCTTGGTAATTATCGATTGTTGACTGAAATGTGTGAAACGAGTTTAAACTAAAGATATCAATACTTTCAATCGGCAGTCAATAAAAAAGACAGGGCCTACTTGAGATCCTGCCTTCTATAATAAAAACCACCATCGGGTTTAAGCCTACATTGGGGTTATCCCTGAAACTTTCTTCTTACTCCTACCAACCCCATCAATCCAATACCGAAAAGAAGCATGGTGGTGGCTTCGGGGACCTGCGACACAGACACAGTCCAAGTGCCGGGGTTGTCAATTACATAAGCAGACTGGCTGTAGCCTGGCGCCTCAGGTGTACTAGATTCGATACACATGATTATCTCTTCGTAATCAGCACTGTCACCGCAGACTCCGTCCAACGAAGAGTCCCGTGTTTGTCCAGAGAGACTGTATGTACTATCAATGAGGACGGCATGCGCCAAATCATAGCTCCACAATACTGCCTGTGCTGCAAAACCCCATTCGTTGATGTTGCCTTCTATGTCGGTATCAACCGAGAAAGAGGAATTTAGTATATTGTCCTGCGTTATTGTGTATATTCCATCGGATACGGTGAACCAAGACGGTGTGACTTCGCCACTATACGACGGTGTCAAAGGCTGTTCAAATGTGAGTACGGCTGTTACCTTATTGGATCCGTCATACTGGTCCGGAGGAGTGCCAAGTCCATCGACCATAAACTGGTCATATGCGTTGCCAGTGTAACTGTATGTGTATATGCAATTAGCGTGGGAATAATAGGGAATAAGTATGATGGCGAGTCCAGCAACAAGCCTAGTGACCCACTTCAGCGTTCCTTTAATACCCATGTCTTTTGCGATTAGAGTTTTCCTTTTAACCACTGGATTATCATCCTTTCTTAAAAAATGCTTCGGCTTCGCACTATTTGTCGATAAAACCACTCAGGGCGGAATAACACATGACTAACCAGCTAACTTACAGCATATAATATGCCAGAAGAAGTAACATCATGATTTGATTACATATACTGAATATTCGACGTGAAAGTATGCGTTCGTATTTGTAAAGAAACCTGACAGTATAAAACGCCATTCGTTGCATTGAGATTAATAATGCAACAATATTGAGTAGTTAGAAACATACAAAAGCTGTAAAGTTTTTTGACAGTGAGGAGATTTATGACAATTTGTGATGGTAATAATCGATTTTTGTCTTGGATTAATTCTGAAGATTTGCAGGTGGAAGCCATTATTCTTTTCAATAATTAACATTACCGTAACCGGTATTACCGGGTTGCTCTGATCGGGGAATATTTACCCTCGTTAATATTCCGCTCCCGATCAAAGGTAGATACTTACTAAAAGTGAATATTGCAAGGATATGATACTGTGGTAGTTTTCGCGGGTGTGAAAGGAGGCTGTCGACATAGAAATACCCCCTTATCGCAGAAGATATGGCAGAATGGGTTCTATGATAAACTTCTTGAGATAACATGCCGTCAGTTGATCGCTCCGCGCTCGTATCTATTGGGCGATTCCCCTTTTTCTGCTGTTGAAATAGCCGAGTATCGCCGCCAGAAGAGGGAGAATAATCAGATAGTACGGAGCGGTCAGGAGGAATATAACGGTTTCGCTCCACAGATTACTCTCGTCGGCGGGTTTTCCTTTACAACGGTTAAGAAAGGCGTCGACGGTATTACCGGACAGATTTCCGAAATAAATAATCTGTATAAAGCTCACAATCTGCGCCGCCTTTTTCCGGCCATAGTAGTTATCGAGTCTTTTTCGTGCCGTTTCCCGAGGTCTGCCGCCCGTCTCGCTGTAGTGTTGCGCAAAGGCGAGCGCTATAGCTTCCTCATCGGGAAAGTCGCCAATCTCCATAGATAACAGTTTCTGTATTTCCACGGCATCGACACCGTGTGTCAGGGCCATTTCACTGTGAAGCCATGTGCAATACCTGCAGGAGAGAACGCCGCTGACCGCTATCATGAGCTTTTCTCTCAGCGCGTGACTCACCGGTGCCTTTTTCGTGGTGTTCCTGACACAGGCAAGACTGTTCATGATGAAACAGAGAAAATCGTAGAAGAAAGTGCTGACTTTTGTATAGACTCGGGTACGAGAGGAGTTTTCCATTTCGGTCTCCTGAATCGTTATTTCTGTTAATTGTTGCTGCTGCCTGGAATGAAAATTTGTGTTTCTCTGATTCTGTGCGGGTAGCTACACTATTGCATCAGGTGTCCTCCTTCGTCAAGTCTTTCATGTGATTGAACAACAAACAGATCTGAAATCGCCGTATTTACAACTCCCCGGTGACGTGCTAATTTCTATAAAAGTGAAAGGGGGATATCATGAAGGATATGGGTTTCACGAAGGAGGTGACTGTCGGGAGATATCTCAACCCCTTTGACGGGTTCAAGGAGAAGGAATCATCCTTCGAGATACGAAAGGATGGAATAACCGGCATTACCTGCCGGATTCTTCTCTACCGCTTTCGTGTGGCGAAAAGACCCGATGTCAATTCCTACCTCGAAAAATCTCCTGCGGCAATCTGTCCCTTCTGCCTGTCACTCTTCGAGCAGATGACACCGAAGTTTCCCCCCGATATTATTCCCGAGGGCAGGTTTCGGCGGGGACGGGCCGTTCTCTTTCCCAATGCCTTTCCCTACGACAGATACAACGCGGTGGCTATATTCTCAGACGATCACTATATTGCTCTCGACGAGCTGACGCCTGAGGCCATGCTGGACGGTTTTATGATCTGTCAGGACTATTTCAGCAGGATGTATCGTTTGGATCCGTCGCTTCGATTCTGCTCGATCAACTGGAACTATATGCCCCCCGCCGGTGGTGGCCTCGTCCATCCCCATCTCCAGACAATCGCAGGTGAGACGCCCACACGCTTCATGAGGACCCTCTACGAAAGTGCCCTCAGATACAGGGAGAAGGAGGGGAGCACCCTCTGGAGGGATCTTGTGACCTTTGAGAAAGCGGAAGGGGAACGGTTCATCGGCACCACCGGAAATATCGAGTGGATGACGAGTTTCGCCCCCAAGGGTATGGCGGGAGAAGTGATATTTATCATCAATGAAAAAAGCTCGATTTTCAGCCTGAATGAAGATAACTTTCTTGAGTTAACGGTGGGGCTCTCACGGATATTTCATTACCTTCATGCCAACGATTTCATCAGTTTCAATATGGTGCTCTATGCCACTCTGACCGAAGATGACAATCTCTGGATACAGGGACGGATCATCCCGCGCTTTCAGCTGCCGCCCCTCGGCACAAGCGACCTCAACTATTTCGAGAAATTTCACGAAGAAATCATCTGTCCCACTATTCCCGAGGATTTGTGCAAAGAGATTAGAAAGCTGTTCTCGCGGTGAATACAATGCCGGGAACATCCCGCGGCGAGAACCTCTTCCTCTACGAATCAGATTTGAAATTGAGCACAGGATGCCAGCTTTGGCGTAACAATCATTGTGGACTGCAGTGATCAGCTTCAAGATTTATCAAAATACGCTTTCTTTCAAATGGTAAATATCTCGAAAAATGGTAGCTCTCCATCTTGATTTCCTTGACATTCTAATCTTTTCTGTTAGTGCTATCAAAGTATTGATGAAAGAAAAGAGGGTGCGTTGGTGTAAAAGAAGGTTCAAAAAATGGAAACTAATCGTGACACAACCCCGTTTCATTCACGCAGAGAGGGGTTTTTTATTGTTTGTCTCAAAAGAACCTGAGGTACTATGTCAAAACCGTATGATACCCTCTAACGGTTGCTTATTAACTCCATTAAATACAGAGACATATAAACGATTTAACAAAAAAGGACAGGTGGGTTACACCGCTTTTCCTGACGGTGTTTGGGTTTTATAGGGAAACCATAGACTGACAGGTTCGATTTTCTAAAAGGTAGTTTGAATAATGGATTTATCCAAAGTAATTTCAGAAAGAAGAAGTCATCGGCAATATACAAATAAGAGGATTTCTCGAAAAGAAATAGAAAAGATATTGGAAGCAGGATTGTTGGCGCCTTCTCCCAAAAACCGCCAACCATGGTATTTTGTGTCTTGTGGTCCAAATAAAAAAAGTCTGATTCTATCCGCATTAAGAAGAAAAACAGAAGAATTGAAATTAGAATCAAAAAATGTTGGTAGTTTGCCAATTAGCATAAAATCGATTGAAGAATCCTCTGATTTTCTCTTGGTTTACAATCAATACTCAAACAGAGACCCCGATCATAATAAAAACCGCTGGAAAGCCGACATACTATCAATTGGCGCTTGTGTACAAAATATACTCTTAACCGCGCATAGTAAAAATATTCAGACTTTGTGGATATGTGATATTTTATTTGCTGAGACAGAGATTAACGGCCTGATGGGAATTAAGGACGAATTAGTTTCGGGCGTGGTATTTGGGATTGGGGAACGAAAGGAACTCCCGAAAAGACCAAGGGAAGAATTGAAAAATAAACTAACGAGAACCACCTGAATCGAACGCTTCGGACTTCATCCACTGGCTGCTCGGCGCGAAGCGCTTCACAACCGGCGGATTCAGCAGACAATCCTGTCGGCAAGCAAGCTTGCCTCCGGTCGTGCTGCTGATCCGCAGTGTTTTCAATCGCTGCGGCACCACAAAACTGAAGGACAATGCTCACATGGCCAACATGATTGCCATACTCGATGATGAACACGATCGTATCGCCGCAATGATGCCATTGCTCCAACGGCTGTTTCCTGGACGGACATTGAAAACATTTGATAATGCCCCCGACATGATCGTTTGGTTGCGTGATCACCTGGTCGAGTGTATACTCCTCTGTCTTGATCATGACCTTGGGCCAAATCGGACACGCAGCGGGAGCGTTTTTGATCCGGGAAGCGGCCGTGATGTTGCCGATTTCATCGCCACAAGCCCTCCGGTGTGCCCGGTGATCATCCACACAACCAACAGCATGGCAGCCCCGGGGATGGAAATGGTGTTGTCCGATGCCGGATGGTCCTGTTCACGTGTTGTCCCCTATGGACATATTGATTGGATCGGCGAGTCGTGGATTGAAGAGGTACAACGCCTGCTTGGATGATGGGACGCGGGTTGCCGGTATCGCGATGAGTGTGGAGCGATAATGCGATGTAGCACGAACATTGCAGTCGACGTGCTACGCGCATGATTGTTCGACCGCTCGGGAAGATGGAAAGGTGCTCGATAGTTCAAGCCGCCAAGGCAAGGCGAACACGAGGCTGAACTCGGCGTTAGCTCAGTGAAACCACAGAGGGAGTCCTTATGATGTTTCTTGACCGGAAAAGTTTGCCTATCTCATGGATTGGTAGACTGTTTTACATCATTCCTATCATTTTCATCGTAATCCTTTTCACTGAGGATGGGAAGACTGACGAAATGGACGAGATTTATCTTCGGGCGGTGGCGGATGCCGCCTTTGCCGAGAAAGGGGAGATCACATCGGAACTGATACCAATCATAAAGGGCAACACGAATCTGCTGTGGAACGCCGACGAGAGCAAGATACTGGTGTGTACCTGGACGTCCCAAAGTTCCTGGGAGCAGTTCAAGCATCATAGGAAGACATCGGAGGATCCTGAACATGTGGTCTGGGTGACCACCGTTCCGCAGGTCAAAAACCTCTGTGCCAGAATATTTGCCGCTAACCCTGAAATTTCCAAAGAGACGGTCGACCTGCGGCTGAAGCAATATCTGGGTCTCGATCCTGACTGGCAGTACGATGTTTTCATTGAGATGTGGGTGGCCCCTTCCGACTTGTTCCGGCCGTGTGTGGATCCGCAAATAGAAGATAATTGCTGCGACCTGCAGTTCGGCGATGACATTCCCACAGTGAAGAACATTCCTGATTACCGCCAGTTTTATGAGCACCTCTATTATAAGAGCTTCCGGGGCAGCAGCGGTGTTCCCTGGACGGGACTGGGCTACACCTATGACTGGGGTAATGCTGAGTGCGAAGTGGGGGCCCGTGAGTATATCCTCGTGCCGGATACCGCGTATGAAATAAAACAGGCGGTGCCAACAATGGAATACTATAGGGAATAGGCAGTTCCCCTCGCTCTTGCAGCGGATCACAGAGAGCCGATGCCGTGACCGGGGCGTTCGGCAACGAAAAGAATGGAGGTATGACTAAAATGAAACAATTGAAGCTGTTACCTGTTATCGTCTTGATCGGAGCAGCCTGTCTCTTGATAACGGGTTGTGCCACTTCCATCAACCAGATCATAGAATGGGAAAAGACAGGAAACGTAACCAAACTTTCGGAGGTGGCACAAAAGAAATCAGAACCAGCCCGCATTAGAAAGATGTCCCTGGAAAGCCTGGCACGGCTAAACTGGGAGCCAACGAATTACGAGCGTCTTCAAGTGTATGCACTGTTTGCTTCGCAACAGAACTACACCGAAGCGGAGTCTTTAATGCAAACATTGACCGCTAAGCGTTTCACCGAGATTGACCGAGCTGTACTGGATTGCGGGAAACTACTGACCAACAGAGGTTTTTGGACGGACAGAAGTGAAGGTCGGAAACTCTATGATACTCTTCGATCCTTTAATAAAAAGGCCGTTACTATTTCACTGTGTCAGCAGGTTGTGGCGCTGCCCGAGATGCAGACTCGTCTCATTTTGCTGGCGATCAAGTTGGGGATCGAAGGTTCCCAAGACGAACTTGTCGCCGTGCTCTTTGAATACGGCGATAAATCAATGGCAGAGGACTATCTCAATTCCGGCTCTGGAACTCTTGCAGCTGGTGGGGAGCGTTGGGCGAACTCCCACGGTTATGATGTCATGAGTGGCTATGGGAGTAATCGTGCCGGCTGGGGAAGTTTCTAATAGCATTGCCGAACAAATAAATTAAGCGGACAGGGTGGAGCCGCGCCTCGTATATAAAAACATTTCCGAGGATTTATTTTTTAACGTTTTCTTTGTAATCGGACATTACTCTCTCGTGATGTTCTTCTGCTCCTCGGTTACACAGCAGGTAAGAGGCCGCAGCAGGGGTGCCGGTCTGCCTTTGCCCGTTTAATGGCTTGTAGCTTCGAAAAACTTAATATCAAATTCTTTTGTGAAGAACATCTTTCGATCTTTCACGACGATCAATGCCGCAATAGCAATTAAAAGGATGGCCTGGATGACTTTGGTAAAGGGATCAAATTGGAGGAGTTCTCCGCTGAAGTTAACGCTGAAATGAAACAATATGGCTGAGAGGGTGCTGCGATTATTTTTATAAAAAATCCAGTCAGTTATAATTTCTGTCGGAATGAGAGCCACGAAGAAGGCGATGAGACCGGGAAGATAGTGCAAAAGCTGGTTTTGGTAAGAACCCTCAAGGAAGAACAGCGGGATATGCCAGATACTCCATATCAGGGCTAACACTAGACTGGCATTGAATAGATTCAAACGACTACGCAAACTGTCAATACCGTACCCTCGCCACCCTAACTCTTCCGGGAGGGGGCCATAGATGAACATGGTCAGGATAAATATGAGGGGATTCGACAGGAATTGTTGTTCGAACTGGAGTTGGAGAGGCGATTTGCCAAAGAGCAAGGATATGAGCAGCGATGACATGTTAACGACCGGAATGAAGAGAAAAATAAAGAGCCACCAGGCTGGCAAAATCCTCGTGACATTGAAAACCCTGTCCCAGTAATCCCTGATGAGAAAGGGGATTTTTGTAGAGTAAATCATGATAAGGGCGGCAACGGTGGCACTGATGGCAGCCACAACCACGAAGAGCAGATTGAAGGAAAACAAACAATAATGAATCCCGACAACTGCCAGCCATAAGGGACCCCACGTCAGAATGAAATCCAGCGTGAAAAATTGAACAGGTTTATATATTTCTCGTAGTGAAATCAATTAATTGATTGTCCCCTAATCGCGAGTGTTGTCCTATCCGGCCTCTGATCGAGCTCCCTGTGAAGGACCGTCAAACCACTTTTCATTCAGGATGTCAATGGCTTTCAAGATGACGGAACGCAGGGGGGGCGAATATATTTTTTAATGCGAAAGTAGAGACGAATACCCTTTGCCTTGGCAGACTGTCCGATAAAAGAGGGACAACTTCAACTGGTCATGTATTGCACTGTTGGTTACGGAAGCATCGAGGCAAGACCCGGATGGACAACGGCGACAGGGATCATCATCTGGTTGACTGTTGCAGGTGCTATTAAAAAAACGTGCAAAGCAAAACAATCGGCCAATGATCTCAGTAAAGAGAATTAAACCAGGAATCACAGTGCCAGATGCTGGGAACTAAAGATGATTATTTATCACTAGCAAAGAGGAACAACATCGTCCCTTCCTTTGATTATGATGACCATTGTATCGGTTTAGAAGCATTGCAAGGTGAGATCATGTATCCATGAAACTGGTCCAATTTATCCTGCAGGGTACCGGTCAGTGGCTGACAATATGGGAGCAGAAAGCTGAGCTGGACTGAGATCGGAAGCTCAGAACTTGGTCGGCCAATTCAGGAGACGATGCTGTCCGATACAGGCGATATCTGAATTTCCTATAACATCGAGCATCTTGATAATAATCGTTCGAGTATCTCTGGGATCGATGATGTCATGGAGATAAAATCCCTGTGCAAGGGGGTAAATGTCTGCATCCCTTATCATTTGTTCCGTCAGACCTTTGCGCTCTTCTTCGGGTAAAGAAGCAAAGGCAATATTTGCGGCGACCAGGGGATCGACAAAGCCTGACTCGCCGGTCGGCCATGCCGCTATGAAGTCGGGGCCGGTACCGGGTCCACACATGTTCGCCGCTGCCTGTCCGTAGCTTCTTCGTATAACGATCGAGATTTTTGGTACCGTGACCTGGGCGAGGGCCCCCATCGCGTTGGTAACCTTTGCGCCGACTCTTTTCAGTTCTGCCTCTTTCCCCACAAGAAATCCCGGCGTGTCATGCAGAAAGAGGAGCGGAATATTAAAGGAATCACAGAGACAGATGAAACTGGTCATTTTATCCAGGGCATCCGTGTCCATGGCACCACCCTTTACCATGGGCTGGCTGGCGATACATCCTACCGTTCGGCCGCCGATCCTCGAAAGACAGGTGATGACTGTTTTACCAAATAAGGGTTTGATATCGAATATCGTTCCGCCGTCGACGATAGTCTCGATAATCTTGTACATGTCGTAGCCGCGTGTTCGCTGCTCGGGGAGAATATCCAGTATCGTTTCCATATCCTTTCCCGAGCCATCGGGAATCTCTTGTGCCGGAGGCATCTCCCCGTTATGCGAGGGCAGGTAATCGAGGAATTCCTTGATGATCGCGAAGCACTCTTCCTCATCTTCGGCCACTCTGTCGACGATTCCCGTTACCTCTGCGTGGACCTTCCACCCCCCCATCTCCTCGTCGGTGCAGGATGCTCCGATAGCCTTCTGCAGTGCCCGGGCGCCCGCCACGGCAAGCGTACTCCCCTTAACCTGCACCACAAAATCAGAAGCACAGGCCTGCCACATCGGTACGCCATAACAGTTGCCGGCAATAGCCGTTACCATGGGTGCTTCTCGTAGATGCGCGTACATGGGGAAAATAGCCCGTTCTCCCATCATGGCACTCGCCGCCATTCCTATTGATCCCTGACCATCAGGAACCCTTCCTCCACCTCCTTCACCGAAGAAGATGAGAGGAATTTTTTTTCTGGCAATCTGCTGCTTGAAATCGTGAATTTTTTTTCCGTTGACCCGTGCCAGTGTTGAGGCAAGCACAGTGAAATCACTACTTATTACACCGACGGGCCGCCCGTTCAGGCTTCCGTAACCAATGATTATACCGTCTGCCGGTGTCTTTCCCTCCATACCCGGCATATCCGAGCAGGCGAGAAGACCGAGTTCTGTAAAACTCGAAGGATCAAGTATCCTTTCGACGCGCTCACGCGCGGTCAATCTCCCTCTTCTATGCTGCAATTCGGTTTTTTCGATGCCCCCCATCAAGAGGGCCTTTTCTCTTTTCTTTTGAAGCTCTTCGAGCAATTTGTCGGAGGACATAATCAACCTCGGAGGGTGTGCTAAAATTTTGTTGGCCAGTTTGAGAGAAGATGTTTGCCAATACAGTCCTTCTCGGCTTCGTGGGTTATATCCAATAAACGGCAGATGTAATCCCGACTGTTTCTCGGGTCGATCACATCATGCAGCAAATAGCGTTGCGCCGCAGGGTACACCCTCGCGTCGTGTATCATTTGCTCCGTTAATGTATCGCGCTCTTCCTCGGGCAGGGATCCGAAGGCTATGTCGGCGGCAATCAGGGGGTCCACGAAACTGATTTCGGCTGTTGGCCAGGCAGCGACAAAATCGGGACCTGCACTTGGACCACACATGCTGAACATTGCCTGTCCGTAGCTTCTTCGTATAACGATCGAGATTTTTGGTACTGTGACCTGGGCGAGGGCCCCCATCGCGTTGGTAACCTTTGCGCCGACTCTTTTCAGTTCTGCCTCTTTCCCCACAAGAAATCCCGGCGTGTCATGCAGAAAGAGGAGCGGAATATTAAAGGAATCACAGAGACAGATGAAACTGGTCATTTTATCCAGGGCATCCGTGTCCATGGCACCACCCTTTACCATGGGCTGGCTGGCGATACATCCTACCGTTCGGCCGCCGATCCTCGAAAGACAGGTGATGACTGTTTTACCAAATAAGGGTTTGATATCGAATATCGTTCCGCCGTCGACGATAGTCTCGATAATCTTGTACATGTCGTAGCCGCGTGTTCGCTGCTCGGGGAGAATATCCAGTATCGTTTCCATATCCTTTCCCGAGCCATCGGGAATCTCTTGTGCCGGAGGCATCTTCCCGTTATGCGAGGGCAGGTAATCGAGGAATTTCTTGATGATCGCGAAGCACTCTTCCTCATCTTCGGCCACTCTGTCGACGATTCCCGTTACCTCTGCGTGGACCTTCCATCCCCCCATCTCCTCGTCGGTGCAGGATGCTCCGATAGCCTTCTGCAGTGCCCGGGCGCCCGCCACGGCAAGCGTACTCCCCTTAACCTGCACCACAAAATCAGAAGCACAGGCCTGCCAGGTGGGAACACCTGTTGATTTTCCCATGATCGCCGTGACCCAGGGCGTTGTGCTGATATGACTGTATTGTGAGAATACTGACTCATCATCGCCGGGAATCAGCGAGACGATTCCCGTTGCGCCCTGAATATCGGGAACTCTCCCGCCGCCGGATTCACCTAACCATACAAGGGGAAATCCCCGTTTAGCCGATTCGCTTCTCAGTTTCTGGGCCTTTTTTGTATAGATTCGAGCATTCGTCGATGCGAGGACGGTAAAATCGTTGGCAATGATAGCAATGTGCCGCCCTTTGATCCGTCCATATCCCGTAATTATTCCATCTGCGGGTGTACTCTTTTCCATTCCCGCTCTATCGGAACAGGCGAGGATACCCAGTTCGATAAAAGAATCCGGGTCGAGCAATTGTGTGATACGTTTTCGTGCCGTTAACTTACCCGCTTCGTGCTGTCGTCGGACCTGGTTTTCACCACCCATCCTGAGCGCTTTCTCTTTCCGCTCACGTAAATCGTCACATAAATATCGATTGGCCATATCATGCTCTTGAGTAAAAAATATTATATGGTTGGATTCTGCGTCACGCCTGTCTTGGTCAGGCTCACTTACAATAAGAAATCTGAACCATCGAAGATACCTGCCACACGACTGCAGGGGTTCTCTGGCTGTCGGTACAATGCTTGATGCTATCAGCTCGCCATCTAACACATGCTGATGATAAACAGAATACTATTAACAATTGCCTGTCAAGGAATTTTTTGCGATTAGGTTAATGATTTGGAATGATATTTGTCAGTTTCTATTCTCTCGTGCGTCGAGGACTTGAGGGTGTTGAACTGAACAGCGAGCGCATTCCCCGTTGCTTGCAGCGGGGTTAGCGAGCGAATAAAAAATAAAAATTTCCTTAACAGTGGAGATTCCCCGCAACTTGTTGGGGGGAGCTTCAATATGATAGATGTTGTGATATCCTATCGGTCATTGTCAAAAAAGGTATGTTATCCCTCGATTTCTCCCGGTAACATTTACGGACGTGCATCGCTGGTCGGTGATTGATTAGTAAAAAAATCGAGTGAATAATTGGGGACGACGGTGCCTCATTTATAAAACTTCAGTCGACAGTTCATGTTGCCTATTATGCGAAGAAATATAAGGAGCCTAACTCAATTGAATGCCGATCTTTCAGGAAAGTCTTTTTTATTCGCTTCCTGCGAAAGGATGGTGCTTCGGAGGCTATCCTTCAGAGTAAAAACATATATTTATCAACGATAATCTTGACATATGCCGATCTATCAGGCATAAAATAACACACGTCTGTTTCCGTATTGTGACACCTCTTCTAATCCTCCTAACGAAAAAGCAATCGGAACACGAAGGGACCTGTGCCCAGAGACGAGAAGTATAGTCAGAAATATCCTTCCCGAGATCTAAGAGGAAGATTAAATCGTATATCATTATCATCGAAGGTCATTATGAACAGATACATCGATTTTGTACTGCGCAGACCGATAGCTGTTTTGATTTTCCTGGCCCTTGTAACGGTTATCCTTGCACCGGGTATGGCTCTTCTCACCTTTGACAATGCCATAGAGGCCTTCATGCCCAAGAGCGATTATGAGTATATCTTCTACGAAGAGGTAAAAGATATCTACGGTGACAACGGCAGGTTTCTAATCATGGCAGTCTCCGATGATGACCTCTGGGGGGGCGAGGCCTTTCAAAGGATAGATGACCTTCTCGTCGACCTGGAGGAATACAAAGACTTTGACGAGGGGAGGGAACTCGCCCGCCTGTCTGAATTCGATTCGTTAATTTCCCAGGGAAAAATCGGTTACAACGCCCTTGTCGCCAACTTGACTGACGACCCTTCCTTTGCACGACATATCAAAAGAAAATCAAACGCGCTCTTCGGAGATGTCGAGCAACTGGAGAGGAATGACCTCAAAAAGCTGAGGAAAGAGATCCTGCGGACAATCGATTTCAAACGTAGTGAAATCATTGACGAGATCGCTTCACCCTTTACCATGCAGGATATCACCGGTGAAAACGATACGCTGGAGTCATACGACCTTATCGAAAAGGATGATACCGGTGACCGCATCCTTCCTTCTGCCGCTCATGAATTTGACCAATTCAGAATGAAACTCAGAAGGAACCCCGCCTTTGAACGGGGCCTCTATGCAGGAGATACCGAGACGGGAGAGATAATCGATTTCTGCGTTATCGTGAGGTTCATAAACGTGACCGATCAGGACCCGATCGCCCGGGAAATCAAGGAACTGATCGACAGCCACCGGGATCTCGATATTATTACGACGGGAATTCCGATTATCAACATAACCTTTCACAATTACATGCACAGCGATCTTTTTATACTCGTTCCGATCGTCATGCTGGTTGTTGTTATCGTCTTCTACTTCAACTTCAGATCCCTCAGGGGGGTGCTGCTTCCCTTTACGACCCTGAGCATCGCGCAGCTATGGATTCTCGGTCTCATGGGTTATCTGGGGCATAAGATCACATCGGTCGACATGTCACTGCCGCCTCTGATGATCGCCGTAGGGAGTTCCTATTCTATCCATATCCTTAACCAGTATTATGCCGATTTTAAAGCCATTACGGAACATGACAAACGGGAGGGACTTCACCTTGCCATGTCCCACATCTCCCTTACCGTTCTTCTCGCGGGACTCACCACCTTTATCGCATTTATGACACTTACCACCAGTGAGATTTCCGCCATCAGGGAGTGGGGACTCTATTCGGCCATCGGTGTTATGTTTGCCGTTTTTATCTCCTGTTCCCTCCTGCCGGCGGGGCTTGCACTCCTTCCGAATGCCATACCCTTCGCGCTTCTCGGAAGAGACAAGACAATGAAAACAACCCTCGTTGACAGGATTATTGCTCTCACGACACGGGGTGCGATAGTCCACTACAGGTGTGTCCTTACCGTTGTCGGCGTTCTGATATTCTTCTCCCTCCTGGGCATCTTCAGACTAAAAGTGGAAACGGTCTTCCTCAATTACCTTAAGGAACATGACTCCGTGAGGACCGATGCAAATATCATCAGCGATAAGTTTGGCGGGTTCGAGAGCTTTTCGATCCTCCTCGATTCGGAACGTGAGGATGGGGTAAAAGACCCCCGATTCCTCGGGGCGATCGAAGACTTCAGGAACTGGGTTGTGGCAGAGGAGAACGGTGATCTGTGTATCGGCAGGACGGATTCTTTTTCCGATTTCATAAAGACGATGCATATGGCCATGAACAATGATGACAGGGGCTATTATGCGATCCCTCAGAACCGTTCGGATATTGTGGACTATCTGGAAATCTACTCCGGCGATGACGATGATTCCGACGGGAGGTTCGACGAGTTCGAACCCTTTGTGAATTCGGATTACAGTACCTGCAACATACTTGCCAGGATGCTCCAGGTGAAGGGACATTCCGTGGGAACGACGGAAACGAAACACATCGCGGGGAGAATGGCAGACTATCTCAACAAAAGACTGCCGGCGGATTATTCCTATACGATAACGGGGTTTCCCATGATGGAGATAAAGCTCGTGCATTATGTAGTCACCGGTCAACTGATGAGCCTGTTCCTCTGTCTCGTCGTCGTCGGAATTATTGTGATCCTTCTCTTCAATCAGCTCAAGGCCGGTCCGATCGCCCTGGTTCCAATGACCGTAGCCGTGATCCTTAATTTCGGCGTCATGGGGTGGCTGGGGATCAACCTTGATATGGTTACCTCGCTGATTGCCGCAATAACGATCGGGATCGGTGTGGATGACACAATCCATTTTCTCAATACCTTCAGGCACAACAGGGCCAGGGGTCTCGGTATCGACGAGTCGATAGAACGAACACTTGCCGTCGCCGGGAAGGCGATCTTTTTCACATCACTTGCCCTCGTCCTCGGATTTCTTGTCTTCTCCATATCCTCCTTTATACCGGTAATCCTCTTCGGACTTCTCATGGCGATGACAATGGTGGCGACGACAATAGGCGCGCTTATCGTGCTTCCTTCGGTCATCAAAGCGACGGCAGTCGACCTGAGATCCGTCGAGGCGGAAAACTGGTTGGGACGATATTGCAATATCGGCAGGATATTCGGCCTGGAACAGGAAGATTGATCGAGGATATTATCATCGATTCGATCAAGACCACGGCAAAAGTGATGCTGCTGATCGTCCTTTTCCTGACGATCTATGTTCCATGGATTACAACGGTACTGACGAGCTGGCTCATGCCCTTAGTTGCGCGAGGCTTCCTTCCTGTACTCTGAGTTTTCTTGTTTTTCCGATTTTCGCACCACTTCAATCCGTAATTATTACTATGGCAACTAAATATTTAAATTCTTAACATTTCTTTGGGAGTCTTTACTGTTCCGGCACAACATAAGTCTCGAGCATGTTTTAAGTCTTTAATTGCCTAAGTAATAGTTAGGATTAAATCAAGATATGGCTATAAAATAAATCGATAATTAAAGCAGTAGTATTCTTTTTATGAATTTGACATATTCATGTTTACTACATATATAGCGTTCGCAGTAAATTCCGTCGCCGTTTCTGAGAGTTTTGATTACGGGCTTTTAGATTTTTTGGAACTTTGATCTCAGTCATGCGGTTGAAACACTGTTCATATCGATTGTGACAGCTCCGGAAATATTACGCAAATCAATCCGAGGAGGGGTTAGATGAAGGGAATGAAAAATATTTTTGCGGGGCGTTGGGGTATTATTAGCGTTGGGATCATCATAGGCATTCTTGCACCGCTCTTACAGAAACTAGGGAATCCTGGCAATATGGGTATTTGCGTCGCCTGCTTCGAGAGGGATATTGCGGGCGCCCTTGGTCTTCACCGGGCCGCGGTGGTGCAGTACATCCGTCCTGAAATCATTGGTTTTGTCCTCGGGTCAATGGCCGCGGCGTACCTGTTCAAAGAATTCCGTCCCCGCCTGGGTTCGGCGCCGATCGTGCGCTTTTTCCTTGGTGTCTTTGCCATGATCGGTGCACTCGTCTTTCTGGGTTGCCCCTGGCGAGCTGCGCTACGGCTGGCCGGAGGAGACGGGAATGCGATCCTCGGTTTACTGGGCCTTATATTCGGTATCTGGATCGGAACTCTGTTTCTGAAGAATGGATATACACTGGGACGGACGCAACAGACACAACCTGCTGCGGGGTGGATGTTTCCCCTGTTCATGGTGGGACTGCTCTTGCTTCTCCTTGCTTTTCCCCATATCGAGGGGAAGGAGAAAAGCGGAGTTCTTTTTTACAGCCTCAAAGGACCCGGTTCCATGTACGCCCCCTTGGTGATATCTCTCATCGTAGGGCTTTTTATCGGGTTTCTCGCACAGCGGAGCCGTTTCTGCACGATGGGCGCTATCCGAGATTTCGTTCTCTTTCGCCAGACACATCTCCTGTCGGGATTTATCGCTTTGATTCTCACTGCCAGTATCGTCAATTTCATCTTTGGCCAGTTCAAGGCGGGATTCGCGGGACAGCCTGTCGCTCACACAATGCACCTGTGGAATTTTGCGGGAATGATGCTCTCCGGCTTGGCGTTCTGTCTTGCCGGTGGATGTCCCGGACGTCAGCTCTTCCTTTCAGGGGAGGGCGACGGTGACGCAGCGATCTTTGTAATGGGCATGATCGTCGGTGCCGGCATCGCTCACAACTTTGGCCTGGCCAGTTCACCGGCCGGTGTCGGCCCCTACGGCATACCTGCCGTTATTATCGGCATCGCGGTGTGTCTGTTTATTGGATTCACAATGAGTAGAAAAATTGTATAAATGGAGGAGTAAACCATGTTAAAAATAGTGGATGCACGCGGGTTTTCCTGTCCTCAGCCGGTCCTTATGACGCTTGACGAGATCAAGTCCGGCCGGGCAGATAAAATTATCGTTCTTGTTGACAGCGACGCTTCAAAGGAAAATGTTTCCCGGGCAGCAGAGAATAGAGGATGGAAAATCGACTCTATCACCGAGGAGGCTTCTGAATATCACATTACGCTCAAGAACGGATGACACCAATGTCCATATTCAATTTTTTGAGAGGAACAAGCAATAAAAGCAAATCACACAATCCGATCGATCAGGCGGATCGGGGTATCCTGGTGTTTGAAAACACCAGTGAGGTCATTCAGGCGGAAACGGTCTTGAAACAAAAGGGGTGGGACATCCGCGTCATGGGACCCCCTCCGGAAGTTCGGCAAGGATGCGATCTCATCATCGAGTTTCCCTTAATTGAAGAACTTAAGATTGTGAACGTTCTCAGGAAGGAGGGAATCCCGCCGTTGCAGGTTGTACCTGTTACCGGCCATCTTCTTAAACCTGTCGACATTTTTCAGGTCAAGGATTTTGACGCATATCTTATGGTACGGGCAGCCAACATGAAATTATCAGTGGATAAGACTACCCGCATGATCGTTAATATATCAGGTGGTGGTTGTCCTGATGTACCTTACCTGGCTGCTTCCATGGTGGGACAAACCATTGAAAGCGCCCCGAGTCCCCGGGAAATAGGTCATACGCTCTGTGGTTACGCGCTTCAGTTAGCCTACGAGGAGGTTCAACGCCAATGCTCTGCGTAGCTGGAACAGTCCCTTCAAACGATTTTCCCCTTCTGGAAGGCAACGTCCGATTGATAGACGAAAGACTTCACATTGGTGAGAAATGCATATGTGTCAACAGGGGAACACCAGCGCTCCTTGCGGCAGCCGCCATGACGGCTGACACGCTTGGCCGGTCGCTCTTCACTTATCTTGTGGGCGATACGGGAACGGGGAAAGGAAGCCGGTATCTCTATGCCCACTTGGCCGATGTTTTGCCAGGCACACACTTTGATACGATCACGTTTCATTACCTCCAGCCCATCGTCCACTGGCAAAAACGATTACAAAAGATTCTTGGGGATTTATTTCCGAAACCAACACTGATAGCAGACGCAGGCTACATGTATGCAGCAAAAATGAGCGGAGAGGCATCTCTCTATGATCTTTTTACCCCTGACGTGGGTGAGCTTGCTTTTCTCGCAGATGAAGAAGCACCCCACCCTTTCTATACCAGAGGATTCATTCTTCATGAAGCACACCATACTCCTGACCTGATCGCCAGGGCGTACAAACATGGAAACGCAGCTCGATATCTTCTCGTCAAAGGAGAAAAAGATTACCTGGCCAATGAGCAGGGAATCCTTGGAACTGTCAGCAAGCCGGTCGAGGAGGCCATGGAAGCCATTGGAGGAACTGGAGATACTGCAACCGGCGTTGTTTCTGTCCTCATCGACGCAGGGATACCACTAGAAGAAGCAATTTTGTTTGCCATGCAGGTCAACCGAATTGCTGGCCATTACGCCCGTCCCACACCGGCAACACAGATAATTGAAATTATCCGGCACATACCACAAGCATTGCGTGATGTCCTGGGTATTGATAATCAGTGGGTCGTAACCCCCGAGACATCAATTATCGATATCATAAATAACCATCGTCAAACGGAAAGGTTGTTCAAACGTCTTGAAGAGGAAACGGGAACGTGTATATGTTGCGAGGGATTGTTTATGTCAATTCAGGATGCCGCCGATCACTTCGGGTTCTCACTGTGGGATGTCCTAACTGATATAAACACCATTATCTCTGAAGGAGAAAAATAAAGGGGGAAAGAACTATAAAATAAGATCGTCCTCCTACTGCCCAGCGTGTTCTGTTAGGATGAAACGGAAATAAATTGCTGAAATTTCCTGATATTCTCTCCGTCACACCTTCCCGTTCAATCGTACCCTCAAGCAGGCAATGATGTAGAAGTAATTGGGACGGGCAATAAGGGTTCGGGCTACCCACTGGGAGAACCCGTTATGGCACTAGACGGAAAGAAGGTTCACATTTGCTATGATGTGTCCCATTCACCCATCGTACCCTAAAACTTAGTAGGTGAACACAAGAATCAACTCTTAATTCACTATCTCACAAATCAAACATAAGACTTTGAATGTTAATTAAAAAGTTTCATCCTGAACAAGTACTGAAGATTCGCAGGCGTTATACATACTAAATATAGTGAAGCCCTGCATATGGTGACGATCGGCATCAGGCAGTAGCGGAAAACTTGTCACTGGCTTATTTATATTTATAGGATTTTGTAATGAGCTCTATAATGCCGATCAGTATGACGATGAGCGCTATCGACCAGAGTATGATCTGTCCCCTGAGGGGGATTGTAACCTGTCCAAAAAGGAGCCAGAGGAGGAGTACTCCCGCTCCGGACAGATTAATTGCAATGGCACCGCCAAGTCCAAGGCCGCGGAGGCCTCTGGGCGCACCATAGGCCTCGATCATTAAAGCAATGCCAATGCCGAAGATGACGGCGCCGAGGATACTCGGATAGAAATTGATATCCGGTTCCGGAACACCCAGGATGCGAGCCATGCCGAGGGGAAAGAGAAGCAGGAATACCCCCAGTATGAGGTTGATGATACCATCGATTACGAGGAGTGTTTTGTGCTTTTGTTCCATCTCGTATCTATATATCAACCCTTTCAGTTCGTTATCATGAATCATATCAGGGGGCTGGTCTTACCGTTACAAAACGATGAGTTACGATAGGGAGTGAAGAATCCTTCCTATAACTCATAGGTGTCAAAGAGTCTTCGTTCAGTCTCACCCTCGATTGTCGCAGTAACTTCAACAAACGGTGTCAGCGAAGAGTATTTCAGCTTGTTCCTCAGCAGCTCATCAACCTGGAAAATCCCGGCGGAGTTTGCCAAGATAATTTCAATCCTCACCGGCTTTTCTTTTCCCCTTGTGATATTGACCGCTTCCACGGCCTGTGCGGAGACGGAATGAATATTCACCTTTCCCGCTTCGAAGGGGATCCGTGTACGTCCTTCGGTCATATCGGTCGCATCGGCAACCTTCAGGACACCCGCTTCAATGGTAAGGCATTTTTCATTCGCGTCATGGGCGACGACGGCGTGCAACGTCTCAGAGACCATGATGGTCAGTTCCGGTTCATCATAGATTGCCTCCAGTAACTCCCGTGCCTTCCGAAAGGCGATAAAGAGACTGTATTTTTCATGATGATCCCGGTGCACCGAAATTCCGGTATCGTGCAGGCAGGCCGCTAGCACCACAATCAACTCTGCGTCCGCTGGTGTCAATTCGTGGTCCGTCACGACGCTTGGTTTAACACCGCCATCTATAAGCAATCGTAGAATACGCAGGGCAGCATTGGCGATAATGCGGATATGTATCTCGCCATGATCGCTGATACCTGAACGATCGACGGCATTGATGTTAGCGCATTTCCAGATTTGAAAGAGTTCTCGGTCAGCATTGATTCGATTAACGAGGGCCTTCAATTTGTTATTGTGGTGAAGCGGTATCTTGAATTGCATAGACAGCTCCTGATCCCAGTGATTTCTCGGTGGTATTCAGTCAAATCGATAATCGTATCGAGAAACGCGGAAGTACTCCTTAACAAGGTTTTACGGCATTGTAACAGAAAACCGGCCGGGAAGATATATCAAGATCAGAAGAATGCCCGGTCAGAGGAAGAAGGATTGGCTTCTGACAGGATCGTGTCTGAAGGGAAATGCGAGCAGAGCTTTCCCGATGTGCAGAACCAGAGATGCAATTCCACCTGTACAAGGGTAGGGGAGGAGTAAAATTGTTAAAAGGAATATTTGGGGGAATTGAAAAGGCACCCTCCAGTCTATATGACTACAAAGTGCCTTTCAGTTTCTAGGGACTAATGCCTACAGAACGCTGACGTTCGTAGCTGACGGACCCTTCTTGCCTTGCTCAATCTCAAATGAAACGCGCTGATTTTCGTACAGAACTTTGAAGCCTTCGCCCTGAATTGCGCTGTAGTGAACAAATACGTCGCCACCTTCATCATTTTCGATGAAGCCGAATCCCTTACTCTCGTTGAACCATTTTACGGTACCTTGACTCACAGTAGCAATCCTCCTTTCTTATATTTTTCTAAAGTCGGATCGCCCACATGGAAGAATAATACCGAAGACTGAATATTCAACTGTTCAATTTCGTGCTCTAAAATGTTTTCAATCCTAACTTTGCCATCCCCTGCAACAAAACGCTGCGTGAAAGCCTAACTTCGGTGGTAATATATATATCTTTTCCATTTTGTCAAGTTATTTCTAAGTAGGTGGACAGGCTTTATCGATAATTGTGGTTATTGTTTCACTGTGATCATTGAGTGAAATCGCACCATATAGCTATTCAGGTTGTGAAAGTTTATATCTGATCCTGAGAATTCCGTTCGCAAAGGTTGCAGAAACTATCCGAAAGCCTTCGATTTCCTTTGTAGAATTAACGTGAGGGCCTATACAGGGACAGGCATCGTAATTTCCAATCCTCACTATCCTGATATCGCCGTCGGCATCCTCGGGAAGCCTTGTGAGAGAGAACAACTTTTCCGCAGTTTCCTTGGAAAGATATTCTTCCGTTACCGGAATGTCTGCCGTGATAATCTCGTTGATCTTCTGTTCAATTATCAGGATTTCTTCATCCGTAAGTTTTCGATCGAAGCGATAGTCACATTTTGATTTCTTCTTCTCGATATGGGCACTGAAAGAACGATCGGTTGCAAAGAGTCGTACCATCGTCTGGTTGAGGATATGCTCTGCCGAGTGCATGCGTGGATCATACTGTTTTTTCATGGGCGCGATGGTACCTGCCTTTCGTTTAAAAAACAAACAAAAAATCTCTTTTCGCGTTAAAACAAGACGGCATTTCGCACATATCGGTAGAAGTCATTATGTAATCCTACGAATATGTAGCATCTCGTGGGCTGTTATCCGGTACAATCGGATGAAGTTTATATAGTAATAACAAATATGTCGGTCTTTTGAGGTTTCTTGTCGTTCTCTGGCACTGTAATTGCAAAGTTGATGCCAAGGATTTCTGCACCTGCGGGGTCCTAATTCGCGAAAATGGTGAGAGACATGGTACCAAATTCAAAGGCCTGTGACCCTGTTGTGTTTTACAAGATGTCGGGACATGGAAACGACTTTATTGTGATCGATGGCAAGGGAGTCAAGAAAGGCACAGACTGGCGGGAATATGCACCTCGATGGTGTGCTCGTCGTACCTCGGTGGGTGCCGACGGTCTCCTCATTATCGAACAGAGTGAAAGGGCGGACTTTCGATTACGGATATTCAATTCCGACGGAAGTGAGGCAGAGATGTGCGGAAATGGTGCCCGTTGCGCCGCACGGTTTGCCGAGGCAGGGGGGATTGCGGGTCCCCGTATGACCTTCGAAACATCGGCAGGCATTATCGGAGCCTCTACCGAGGGGGATATGGTTTCCATCAATCTGACCGAACCGAAGGTAGTAAATAATGACGTCCTGCTGAACATTGATGGTAGAGAACTTCATGTCAGTCTTATTGATTCCGGAGTTCCCCATTCAATAGTATTCAGGGGAAATGTCATGGAATTACCTGCCGGTGAGATCCTCGCGATGGGACGATTCATCCGAAATCATCCCTTCTTTGATCCCGAAGGTACAAATGTCGATTTTGTCGAGGTTATGGGACACAGTCTCATAAGGGTGCGCACCTACGAAAGGGGTGTGGAATCGGAGACGCTGGCCTGCGGAACCGGGGCTGTCGCCTCGGCACTGGCAAGCCATCTCTATCGGGGTGCCGGTGATTCCCCGATAGCTGTTCAGATGCCCGGTGGTGTATTGACGGTGGAGTTTGAGAAAGAAGGTGAAACTGTCAAAAAGGTGTGGCTGAAGGGAGAGGTGCACTGGATATACAAAGGAGAGATTACTCAATGGAGTTAATACTATGACGAAAGAGATAGCGGCAAAGAGGATTCAGCAACTTCCTCCTTATCTGTTTGCCAAAATTGATGAAATAAAGCGTATCGCGTTGGAAAGAGGCGTCGATGTCATTGACCTCGGCGTCGGTGATCCCGATCTCAAACCCCCTGCTGTGGTGATCGAATCGCTGATCGAATCTGTTCGGGAAGACGATGTGCACCATTATTCATCCTACGTGGGAATTTCCGAGTTGCGAGCGGCCTTTGCGCTGTGGTTTGAAAGAAGATTTAAGGTTTCCCTCGATCCGGACTCTGAGATACTTCCCCTTCTCGGATCGAAAGAAGGGATCGGACACATTTCCCTGGCGCAGGTTAATCCCGGGGATGAGGTTCTCGTTCCCGATCCCGGGTATCCCGTCTATACGGCCGGTGCAGTTTTGGCCGGGGCGGTACCGCGTTATTTTTCACTGAGAGAGGAGAATGATTTTCTCCCCGATTTGGAGGAACTGAAAGGGGTTGCATCGCCACGCACCAAAATGATGTGGCTTAATTATCCCTCCAATCCTACGGCGGCTCTTGCCGGTATCGATGTCTTTGAGGAAGTTGCACAATTTGCAAAGGATCAGGAACTTCTCCTCTGTCATGACATGGCCTATTCCGAGATCGTCTATGACGGGAAAAAGGCAACGAGTCTCCTTGAGACACCGCTTGGCAAAGAAGTGGGTATCGAGTTTCATTCCCTTTCCAAGACCTTCAGTATGTGCGGGTGGCGGATCGGTTTTGCCGTGGGAAATCAGGAGGCAATCTCCTCCCTTGCAAAGGTGAAAACGAACCTCGATTCGGGAATCTTCATTCCCCTTCAGATGGCGGCAATTACGGCCCTCTCTGAAGGTGATGTCGATTCACAACGGATATGTTCCGTTTTTGATTCGAGGCGCAAACTGTTCGTCAGTGGCCTGAATGAGGCAGGCTGGGATGTCCCTCTTCCTCCGTCGACCTTTTACGTGTGGGCCCCTGTTCCCCCCGGTTTCGATTCTATGGAATTCAGCACATTTCTCCTCAAAGAGTCAGGGATTGTCTGTACCCCCGGCGTGGGATTTGGGGACCATGGTGAGGGTTTTGTGAGGATGAGTCTGACCGCGCCGGATAAGAGGCTTGAAGAAGCAGTAGCGCGTTTAAAAAATATAAATATAGACTGGTCGTGAAAAGGAGACCTCGCGTGTCGTGTAATTGCAGGATTATAGAAGAACCGGGAGATCATCCCCGGGAGTATTGCGGTGTCTTTGGGATCTTCGGAGATCCCGATGCCGCGGAAAAAACCTATCTGGGGCTCTACGCCCTCCAGCATCGAGGGCAGGAAAGCGCCGGAATAGCCGTGTCGGACGAGAATAAGATATCACTCCACAGGGGGATGGGTCTCGTCTGGTCGGTATTCCAGGACCCTGCTATTATGCCCGAACTTGAGGGTATGTCAGCGATCGGTCACAACCGGTATTCGACCACCGGCTCCTCGGATCTGATGAATGCGCAACCCATCCTGATACGATCCAAGGGCGAACAGATTGCCGCCGCCCACAACGGGAATCTTGTCAACTCCCTCGAACTTCATACCATGCTCGAGGATAAGGGAGCGATATTTCAGACCACCTCTGATAGCGAGATAGCCCTCCACCTCATCGCGCGGTCGAAAAAGGCAACGATCGAGGAAAAGATCGAGGATTCCCTGACGCAACTTGAGGGTGCCTACTGCTTCGTCTTTCTGACCGGTTCAAAGCTGATTGCCGCACGGGACCCTCGGGGCTTCAGACCGCTCTGTATCGGAAGGACAAACAATTCATTTGTCGTTGCCTCGGAATCATGTGCCTTCGACATTATAGGCGCGGAATACATTCGAAGCGTCGAGCCGGGAGAAATCATCGTCATCGACAAAGGGGGTATTTCTTCGCGCTTTCTTGAGGCAAAGACTCAAAAAGCCTTCTGTGTATTTGAATATATATATTTTTCGAGGCCCGACAGCATCATTTTTGGTGAAAAGGTTGACAAGGCGAGGAGAAAACTTGGCAAAAAGCTGGCGGAAGAGGCACCCTCAGATGCCGATATCGTCATCGCGATTCCCGATTCGGCCAATACGGCTGCCCTCGGCTATGCACAGGCATCGGGATTACGTTTTGAAATCGGTCTGATACGAAATCATTACGTTGGCCGGACCTTCATTGCACCCCACCAGAAAGAGAGAAGTCTCGATGTGAAGGTGAAGTTTAATCCTGTGACCGGTGTATTGAAGGGGAAACGCGTTGTCGTGGTGGAAGATTCTATCGTTCGCGGTACCACCTTGAAACAATTGATTCGTATCATACGAGAGGCGGGAGCCCTGGAAGTCCATGTGCGGGTAAGTTCTCCGCCGGTCATATCCCCCTGCTTTTACGGAATAGACATATCGAACCGTGGTGAACTCATCGCTTCGTCTCACTGTGTTGAAGAAACCTGCCGCCATATCGAGGCCGATTCTCTTGCCTATCTCTCGGTTGAAGGAATGCTCAGTTCCGTTGCCGGGGGAGACCTTCAGTGTACCGCATGCTTCACGGGAGACTATCCGACAGAGATTCCTCAAAACTTTACAAAAGAGGTCTTTGCCGCTGAGTGCGGCACAACAGAGAAATAACAGGTAATGAAAGAAGTAATATGACAATCGTAAAGCGTTCAAACTGCGGAAAGCTGAATCTTTCCGATAAAGGCAAAGAAGTCTATCTGAAGGGGTGGGTGGATGCCCTGCGCGATCATGGAGAGGTTCTTTTTATCCATCTCCGTGACCGGAGCGGTATCGTACAGGTGGTATTCAATCCCGAAGATACACCTGCGAGCACCTACACAGAGGCCCAGTTGCTGAAAAGTGAATTCTGTATTTCAGTCAGGGGTTGGGTGAAAAAAAGGAATAGAGAAACGGAAAACCCGAATATCGAGTCGGGGAAGATTGAGGTTGCTGCCTCCGATCTGGAAATTCTTAACAGTTCCAACCCACTGCCCTTTCCCATTTCGGAGAAGGCGATGGTTGCCGGTGCAGCCATTGGAGATGTCGGTTCAGTGGCCGAGGATACGCGGCTTCAATACCGCTATCTTGACCTGAGACGTCCCACTATGCAGAACAATCTCGTTATGAGGCATCGAATCATCAAATGTGTCCGCGATTATCTGGATGAGCATAGTTTTATCGAAGTAGAAACGCCGATTCTGACAAAGAGCACGCCCGAAGGGGCGCGGGATTATCTCGTTCCCAGCCGTATCCACCCGAGGCGGTTTTACGCCCTTCCGCAGTCTCCGCAGCTTTTCAAACAGCTTCTCATGGTAAGCGGTATTGAACGGTATTTTCAGATTGCGAGATGCTTTCGTGATGAGGACCTGAGACCGAACCGACAGCCTGAGTTTACCCAACTCGACCTCGAGGCATCCTTCGTCGAGGAAGAAGATATCTATGATCTCATGGAAGAACTCATGGTGCGGATCTTTGCTCTGGGCGGTATTACCATCACCAGTCCCTTCCCCCGAATGACCTGGAATGAGGCCATGGATTCGATGGGAACGGACCGGCCCGATACCCGTTTTGGACTCTGTTTTATCGATGCCACCGATATCTTCAAGGATACCTCCTACGGCATCTTTAAACGAATAGTCGAAAAGGAAGGTTTTATTAAGGGAATTAACGTCAAGGGGCAATCGGAGAGGCTCAGCAAAAATGTCCTGCAGAATGAGTATGCGAAAAAGATCATTCCCTCCTTCGGTGCAAAGGGGATGACCTGGATGCGTGCTACGGGCGGAACGTTGGAGTCCAATATCGTTCAGTTCTTCAGTGAAGAGGAAAAGGCGGCTATCGCCGAGCGTTTTAATGCCGAAGAGGGTGATGTCATCATAATGATTGCCGATCGGTCCTATGGGGTTGTTTCGTCCGTCCTCGCACAATTACGGGAACATCTGGCACATCGACTTGACTTAATTAAGAAAGATGAGGTATGTCCTTTATGGATTACCGAGTTTCCGCTTTTTACCATGACAGGAAGAAGGATAACCTCGAATCATCACCCCTTTACCGCCCCTGAGAGACCCGATTTCGATCCTAATGATCGAGAGGGGCTCCTGGCCCTTAAGTCCCGTGCCTATGACCTGATTGTAAACGGAGAGGAACTGGGTGGTGGCAGTATCAGAATTCATGACAGTGCCCTTCAGCAGAAAGTCTTTCAATCTCTCGGTTTGCGCGACAGCGAGGTGAAGAAAAAATTCGGATTTTTTCTCAAGGCCCTCGAATACGGAGCTCCACCTCATGGAGGAATTGCACTTGGCATGGATAGAGTTATTGCCATGATACTGGGAACAGAGTCGATTCGAGAGGTTATGGCCTTTCCGAAGAACAGAAAGGCCGGGTGTCCCTTGAGCGATGCACCTTCTTCCGTTGCACGGAGACAGCTCTCCGATCTGGGGTTGCTCGATCTCGACAGCGGTAAATGGGTTGACGGAAAAAAGATTATAACAGGTTAGGATCAGGTCCGGAATGATGAAGGCATTGCTTGTATTGGAAGATGGAAGAAGATTTGAAGGAACATCCTTCGGCGCCACTGGGGAGAGTTGCGGAGAAGTAGTGTTCAATACCGGAATGACGGGCTATCAGGAGGTCCTGACGGATCCCTCCTACAAGGGTCAGATCGTTACGATGACCTATCCCCTTATCGGGAATTACGGTATCAATGAAGAGGATTCGGAATCACGGTCTCTCTGGCTCGAGGGTTTTGTCATCGGGGAGTTGAGCAGTATCTCCAGTAACTGGCGGTCACAAAAGGATCTCGCCACCTATCTCGAAGAAAAAGGTATCATCGGTATCCAGGGTGTCGATACCCGCGCCCTGACAAAGCATATCAGGACGAGGGGTGCCATGAAGGCGATTCTATCCACCATCGATGACGATGTCGATTCACTCATGAGAAAGGTTTCCGCATCGCCTAGGCTTGAGGGAAGGGACCTTGTGGCGAGTGTTACCTGTGAGGCGCCCTATCAGTTAGACGGTGAGGAGGGTCCGCGGGTCGTTGTCATGGATTATGGAGTGAAACGGAGCATTCTGAAACAGCTCCACGATGTGGGCTGCAGGGTGACCGTTCTTCCCGCCCACGCCGCTCTTGATGAAATTATGGGGTGGGAGCCAGACGGTGTCCTTCTCTCCAACGGTCCCGGTGATCCTGATGCCGTAAAGTATGCGATAGCCACTACACAGGGGCTCCTCGAGATGGGAGAGATTCCGATTTTTGGAATCTGTCTGGGCCAGCAGATCCTGGCGCTGGCGCTGGGTGGGAGAACCTATAAACTGAAATTTGGACATCACGGGTCAAACCAGCCGGTGAAGTGTCTGAAAACGGGGAAGATCGATATTACCGTTCAAAACCACGGATTTTGCGTTGATATCGATTCCCTTGACAGCGCGTCAATTGAGATGACCCATAGAAATCTCAATGATGATACGCTGGAAGGTTTTGAACATAGGACACTGCCGGTATTTTCCGTCCAGTTTCATCCCGAAGCTGGTCCCGGTCCCCATGACGCGCGGTATCTGTTTCAGCGGTTTGTTGACATGATAAAAAAAGGATAAGACGAGGAGCAGACAAAGTGAAAGAGGTCGTTGCCGTATTTGATTTCGGATCACAGTATTCCCAACTCATCGCCAGGCGTATCAGGGAGATGGGTGTCTACTGTGAAATTGTAAAGCATACTATATCGAAGGACGAACTGTTACAGCTCGATCCCCTCGCCGTTGTTCTTTCAGGTGGTCCTGCCTCCGTTCTCGAGGCGGATCATCCTTCCATGGACGGCGAGATCTTCTCTTCCGGTATCCCCATGCTCGGCATCTGCTATGGGATGCAGCTCATGGCGAAGATGCTGGGTGGCGCGGTTGAAAAGGGGAGAAGCGGAGAATACGGTCCCTCATCGATCACGACTCACGATTCCTCGGGAATCTTCAGATTGATGGAATCCCCTCTCGAAGTCTGGATGAGTCATGGCGACCATGTGGCTCAAGTTCCCGGAGGATTCAAGGTGCTGGCAAGCACTGGTGATTGTCCGATCGCCTCGATGGTGGATGACGAGGGGAAGAGATATGGCATTCAGTTTCATCCGGAAGTCGTTCACACACCGAAGGGGGGCGAAATTATCAGAAACTTTCTCTTTCATGTGGCGGGATGCACCGGCGAATGGACCATGGGACGATTTGCAGAAGAATCGGTGAAAAAGATCGAAGAAACCGTTGGTGAGGCCAATGTGATCTGCGGTCTTTCGGGTGGCGTCGATTCGGCCGTTGCCGCCGCACTGATCAACGCCGCCATAGGAAGCCAGATGAAGGCCATCTTCGTCGATAACGGTCTCCTGCGGAAAGGTGAGATCGATGAGATCCGCTCCCTCTTTACCGAGGACTATAAGCTCGACTTCCGAATCGTCGATGCCAGGGCTAGGTTTGTCGATGCACTGAAGAGCGTGACTGACCCCGAGAGAAAGAGGAAGATCATCGGCGAGACTTTTGTCGATGTCTTTCGAGAGGCGGCAGAGGATATTCCCTGCGCACGCTTTCTTGCCCAGGGAACGCTCTACCCCGATGTGGTGGAAAGTCAATCGGCCCATGGCGGTCCCTCTTCAACGATCAAGAGCCATCACAATGTGGGGGGGTTGCCCGACGATCTCGACTTTGAGCTTCTGGAACCGCTCAGGGAATTGTTTAAAGATGAGGTACGGGTTCTTGGGAGGGAGTTGGGATTGCCGAAAAGCCTCCTGACGCGACAGCCTTTCCCGGGTCCGGGTCTCGCGGTACGCATCATAGGTGAAGTGACTGAGGATTCCCTTGCCGTACTTCGAGATGCCGATGCGATTGTTCAGGAAGAGATAGGGGCCTATGAGGGATACGGAGATATCTGGCAGTCCTTTGCCGTTCTTCTTCCTGTTAAAAGCGTGGGAGTGATGGGCGACGAACGGACCTATGCCAATGTGGTGGCTCTGAGGATTGTCGCGAGTCTTGACGCAATGACGGCGGACTGGGTCAAGCTGCCCTATGACGTTCTGGGGAAGATATCGTCGAGGATCATTAACGAAGTAAGGGGCGTGAATCGTGTCGTCTATGACATAAGTTCGAAACCGCCCAGCACGATTGAGTGGGAATAGTTACCTTTTATGCCAAAACGTACTGATATAAAAAAGATTCTGATTATAGGCTCGGGACCCATCGTCATCGGGCAGGCCTGCGAATTCGATTATTCCGGAACACAGGCCTGTAAAGCCCTCGTCGAAGAAGGGTACGAAGTGGTACTGCTGAATTCAAATCCGGCCACCATCATGACCGATCCCGAAATGGCCGACCGGACCTACATAGAACCGATAACGGCAGAGATAATCGAAAAAATAGTCGAGAAGGAACATCCCGATGCAGTCCTCGCAACAATTGGTGGGCAGACCGCTCTCAATACGGCCGTCGAGGTCGCCGAGCGGGGGATATTTGAACGATACAATGTCGAGATGATTGGTGCCGATCTTGTGGCGATCAACAGGGCCGAAAACAGGGATGAATTCAGGGTGGCGATGACAGAGATCGGACTCGATGTCCCAAGAAGCGAGGTGGCACATTCCATCGAGGAGGCACGTGAGGTCGCTGCCGATATAGGCTTTCCCCTTGTCATCCGTCCCAGTTTTACTCTTGGTGGTACCGGTGGTGCCTTGGCCTATAATGCCGAGGAATTTGAAGAGTTTGCCGCCAACGGAATCGAACAGAGCATGATAGACGAGATCCTCATCGAGGAATCTGTCCTCGGGTGGAAGGAATACGAACTGGAGGTCATGCGTGATCAAAAGGACAATGTGGTCATTATCTGTTCCATAGAAAACTTTGATGCCATGGGGGTGCACACGGGGGATTCCATAACCGTCGCGCCTGCCCAGACACTGACTGACAGGGAATACCAGAATCTTCGCAACGCATCCGTTGCGGTCATTCGAAAGATCGGCGTTGCCACGGGCGGATCCAATATTCAATTTGCCGTCGATCCCAAAACGGGACGCGTCGTGGTTATCGAGATGAATCCCCGCGTTTCACGATCCTCGGCGCTGGCGTCGAAGGCAACGGGGTTTCCCATAGCGAAGATTGCCGCAAAACTTGCCGTTGGCTACAGCCTCGATGAAATACCGAATGACATCACGAAACAGACACCGGCATCCTTTGAACCGACCATCGACTACTGTGTGGTTAAGATACCGCGTTTCGCCTTTGAGAAGTTTCCCGGTGTGGAAGATACCCTCACCATATCGATGAAATCGGTAGGAGAGACAATGGCCATCGGCAGGACCTTCAAGGAGGCGCTCCAGAAGGGCCTGCGAGGGCTTGAAACGGGTCTGACCGGTCTTGACCGAAACAGCGGAGATAACTGTGAATTCAGCGATGCACTCCTTACCCGTCCTACAGCGGGACGAATATTTTACTTGCGATGTGCCATAGAAAATGGCATGTCCATCGACCGGGTTGCCGAGCTTTCAGGGGTCGACCGATGGTTTCTTTATAATATTAAAGATATCGTCGATATGGAAAGAACAATTGGGAGCTTCAGTGATAACGGTACAATCCCGCCGGATGTCATGAAAAAGGCAAAGAAATTAGGATTTTCCGACCGGCAGATAGGTGAAATTACAGGTATGGATGAGTCCCGCATTCGAACTATGAGAAAAAAGGACGGGATAACACCGGTCTATAAACTCGTCGATACCTGTGCCGCCGAATTCGAGGCCTATACGCCCTATTATTACTCTACCTATGAGGAAGAGGACGAAAGCAGGGAGAGCGAATCGAAAAAGGTTATGATAATAGGTGGCGGCCCGAACAGGATAGGGCAGGGAATAGAATTCGATTACTGCTGTGTTCACGCCTCGATGGCCCTGCGGGAGGCGGGGTATGAAACGATAATGGTGAATTCCAATCCGGAAACGGTATCGACCGATTACGATATTTCAGACAGGCTCTATTTTGAACCCCTGACGTTGGAGGATGTCCTCAACATTGCCGAAAAGGAAAAACCTTCGGGGGTTATCGTTCAGCTGGGTGGGCAGACACCGCTCAATCTGGCAATACCACTGGCAGAGAGGGGCATCACCATCCTTGGAACATCTCCCGAGGCCATCGATCGTGCCGAGGACAGAAAACTCTTCAAGGAAATGGCGGAAAAACTCGATATCAAACAGCCTGAAAACGACACGGCGCTCTCCTTTGAAGAGGCCGAGGAGATAGTGGCCAGAATCGGCTATCCTGTGCTGATTCGACCCTCCTACGTACTCGGAGGGAGGGCTATGGTGGTGGTATGGTCTCAGAAAGATCTCAAGGGATTTGTGGATGAGGCCTTTGAGGCATCGCCGAATCACCCTGTCCTGATAGACAAATTTCTCGAAGATGCCCTTGAGGTCGATGTCGATGCCATTTCCGACGGAGAGGATGTTATCATCGGCGGTATTATGGAACATATCGAGCATGCGGGCATCCATTCCGGTGACAGCGCCATGGTTATCCCCTCCTACTCTATCAGTGAGAAAATGCTCGAAGAGATACGGGACAAGACACGACGTATGGCACTGGAGTTGGGTGTGCGGGGACTTCTCAATATACAGTTTGCCGTGAAAAATGATGATCTCTATATACTTGAGGTAAATCCCCGGGCATCGAGGACCGTTCCCTTCGTATCGAAGGCGACGGGTATCCCGCTGGCGAAGATCGCCACTAAGGTAATGGTCGGTCAATCTCTTGCAGATCAGGGTATAACCAGGGACCCCGAACCGATGTATTTTTCGGTGAAGGAATCGGTTCTTCCCTTCAGGAGATTTTATGGGGCCGATACACTCCTTGGACCGGAGATGAAATCCACGGGGGAGGTAATGGGTATAGATCCCGATCTCGGTGTGGCCTTCGCGAAGAGTCAGATTGCGGCGGGACAGAGAGTTCCCGATTCGGGAAAGGTATTTATCAGTGTCAAAGACTATGATAAGCGTGAAATCGTGGATATTGGGAAAAAAATTGCCGATCTTGGTTTTGAGATTCTGTCAACACCAGGCACGGCACAAAGGCTTTCGGAAAGCGGTGTTTCCGTAACCCAACTTCCCCGGCTTGACGAGGGACGTCCCAATCTCCTGGATTATATCAAGAACAGGGATGTCAACCTTCTCATAAACACACCGAGCGGTCCAAAACCGAGACGCGATGAGATACGGATTCGAAGTGAGGCCCTCGCTCACAATTTGCCCGTTGTATCAACCGTCTCCGGTGCCAAGGCAATGGTGAACGCCATCGATACTCTCAGGCACAGGAATCTGACTGTACGGTCACTGCAAGAGATCTACAAAGGGGACTGTTGACCGGGAGCGTCTCCGCAAGTCCGGCCTTGTAAGCGGGGTAAAGGGGCGCAATAAAAATAAGCTATTCCTTACCGGGACGCCTTGCCCTGTGGGAGGAAAGCTTCATTTTTAATTTCTGCTATATCAAATAACCTTCAGTAATAACTTCAGATTACAGAGGACAGGAGTTGATGGGACCGAAATCAACCGCGATAAGAGAAACCAAAGAATTATCCTTTCTCTGGGAGATCAGTCATGTCTTGGAGCAGGCCAGCAATGTGAAAAGAATCGGGGCACCCATTCTGCGAGCCCTCGATAAATACATGGGAATGTCACGAGGCTTCATTACTCTGCTTAACAGGCAGACTGGAGAGATTTTTATCGAGGCTGCCCAGGGCCTTTCCAAGGCTCAGAAGGAACGGGGGAAATACAAGATAGGCGAGGGCGTTGTCGGCAGGGTCGTTGAGACGGGAAGACCGATGATTGTCCCCAAAATATCCGATGAGCCCCTCTTCCTGGATCGAACGGGGGTACGAAGATCTCTTCCCAAAAAGGACATATCTTTTATCTGTGTTCCCATACGAAGCCAGAGGGAGGTGATTGGTACACTGAGTGCGGACAGGCTCTTTGATGAATCGATCTCTCTGAAGGAAGATCTCCGTCTCCTTACGATTATCGCATCGATGATTGCACAGGCGGTCCGTATTCTCCAGCAGGAGGAAGAGGAACGTCAAATTGCGCTTCGCGAGGAAGAGCGCGCTCAACGAAAATCTTACATGAGCACGCAGTTGGTCAGTACGGGCCACGAATCACTTGATGCAATTATTAACGGTCTCAGGGCCGGTGATAATGTGGTCTGGCAGGTGGATAATCTCGATGATTACGAATATGTTGTCCAACTCTTTGTGGAGAAGGCCCTCGAAGATGGCAGAAAACTCGTCTATATAAGATTTGCCGACCATGAGCCCCTTGTAAAACCTGAGCAGAAGGCAGTGACTTATTACCTGAACCCCTCAGGAGGTTTCGAAAAATTTTCGACCGAGGTCTACAATATCATTACGAAAGAGGGGGTAGGTGCCTATTATGTCTTTGACTGTCTCTCCAATTTACTTTCGGAATGGTCTACCGACCTGATGGTGGGTAATTTCTTTCTTATTACCTGCCCCTATCTCTTTGAATTGGATACCGTCGCCTACTTTGCCGTTATCAGAGGAAGCCACTCCTTCCAGACGATAGCGAGAATCCGTGAAACGTCTCAGGTACTCCTTGATATCTATAACGACAAGGGGAGTGTGTATATCCAACCTCTGAAGGTCTGGAAGCGGTATTCGCCCACCATGTTTCTCCCCCACAAGAGGGAGATGGATGAATTTGTCCCTATTATAGACAGTGTGGATGCGGCGAAACTGTTTTCCGATATGTCAAAGCAGAGGAAAGAACGCAGCAAGAGGACCCTTGACTACTGGGACAAACTGTTTATTGAGGCTGAAGGTCTCCTCGAAAAACCCTGGGAGTCGGCAAAAAAAGAGGACATGATCGAGAGGATATGCAGAATCATGATTACCAGGGAACCCAGAATGGCTATCCTCGTCAAGGACAATTTTTCTCTCGATAATCTCTTACGGATACGAGAGAGATTGATCGGGACCGGTTTTCTCGGCGGAAAGACCAGCGGTATGCTCCTTGCCAGGAAGATTCTTGAACTCGATAAGAACTTCGACTGGAAGCCCCTTCTGGAAGAACATGACTCCTTTTATGTAGGTTCCGATGTCTTCTACACCTATCTGGTACAGAACAACTGGTGGCGCTTGCGAATGGAGCAGAAGACGAAAGAGGGCTACTTCAAGGCAGGTCGGGAGCTCAAGGATAAGATGAAGCAGGGCCACTTTCCCGATGAAGTGAAGGAACAGTTCTACCAGATGCTTGAATATTTCGGACAGTCACCTATTATTGTCAGGTCAAGTAGTCTCCTGGAGGATTCCTTCGGAAATGCCTTTGCCGGCAAATACGAAAGTATCTTTCTCGTTAATCAGGGGACTCCCGAAGAGCGGTACACCGAGTTTGAGAATGCCGTTCGCACAATATATGCCAGTGCCATGAATAAGGATGCCCTCACCTATCGAATGCAGAGAGGATTTGAAAGGGCCGATGAGCAGATGGCTCTTCTCGTTCAGCGGGTTTCAGGATCGCATCGTGGAAACTATTTTCTGCCCGATCTCGCTGGGGTGGGCATTTCCTACAATACCTTTGTGTGGAATAAGGAGATGGATCCCAAGGCGGGTATGTTGCGCCTGGTATTCGGACTTGGAACGAGAGCGGTGAACAGAGTTGAGGGGGATTACCCAAGAATCGTTGCGTTGGACCTTCCGCTCCTGAAGCCTCATGGGGGTATGGAAGATACACGGAAATTTTCTCAACGCGATGTCGATCTGCTCGATCTCGAGCATAACGAGCTGACAACAAAATCCGTTTTCAAACTATCGGGTGAAGGGCTTGGCTTCAAAATGGACAGGGTTGGAGTCAGAGACTATGAGACTGATCAAAGGATACGCGAACTCGGGATAAAAGATCAAGAGGCCTGGATACTTACCTTTGATGACTTTTTCTCGAAGACGCAGTTTATCGATACCATGCAGAACATGCTCAAAAAACTTCAAGCAATCTACGAGTATCCCGTTGATATAGAATTTACGGTGAATTTCACCGATGAAGATGATTTCAAGATCAATCTGGTCCAGTGCCGGCCTCTTCAAGTCCAGGGAGACGGGAAGAGGGTTGAATTTCCGAAGAATGTCGAGAAAGACAACATCCTCTTTCGATTTGACGGAAACTTTTTCGGCGGCGGGATTCTGGAATCGGTTGAGAGGATTATCTATGTTGATCCGGCACAATACACGAAATTGACCCTTCAGGAAAAGTATGAAATTGCCCGACTTGTGGGAAGATTAAACAGACAGATTGAAAACAGAGAAGACCTTCACGCTATGTTGCTTGGACCGGGAAGGTGGGGTTCAACGACGCCATCGTTGGGAGTACCCGTCGGATTTTCCGAGATAAACAACATCTCCGTACTGGGTGAGATTGCCTATTCGGACGGCAATCTTATGCCCGAGCTCTCCTACGGGACCCATTTTTTCCAAGATCTTGTGGAAACGGGCATCTTTTATATGGCAATCTTCCCCGGTGAAAAAGGTGTGACCTTTAATCTCTCATGGTTGGAAAAATATCCTAATCAGATGGAGGCCTTTGTCCCTGATTTTGTGAAATACCGGGATGTCGTGAAGGTCTTCGATGTGACCAAAGAAAAGTTGAAGATACTGGCAGACGTTGTGCAGCGAAGGGTTATCTGCTATCAATAGATACTGATTATCACGGTCTGGAGGAACTTTTATATGGATATACGACCCGTCGGGGCTGCCGAGAGAAATCTCGGTGGTGTCGATTATTTTCTCTTATGGGCAGGTGTCGCCATATCGCTTGCCGAAATCTGGGCAGGAGGGTTTCTTGCCCCCATGGGTCTCTGGATGGGACTCTGGGCTATTATAATCGGTCATGTTATAGGAAATTCCTTTATGGCCTTGGGTGGGGTCATCGGTTCTGATCACGGCATAATGGCCATGGTGTCCGTCCGGCCATCATTCGGCATCAGGGGATCGCGTCTTCCCGCCGTCTTGAACATCATACAGCTGATCGGGTGGGCATCCATTATGCTTGTCATAGCAGGGCAGGCCGGCTTTATGCTCGGCAATACGATTACCTGGGTCCCCGCATCTTCCCATTTCTGGATTGTTTTAATAGGGGTGGGTACCCTTTTGTGGGCTCTCTATACGGGAAGAACAATCTGGAAAATTATGCAGGTAGTAGCGGTTATCGCGCTCGGTCTGGTTATCATCGTGATGAGTTTCATATCATTCGGAAAGTTTGGCGCTACTGTGACGGCGGTTGAACCGGGAAGTATGTCTTTTATGATGGGTCTTGATCTCGTGATTGCCATGCCGATATCATGGCTTCCGCTCGTAGCCGATTACTCCCGTTTTTCGAAGCGCGTATCATCGGCCTTCTGGAATACCTGGTGGGGTTATTTTCTCGTATCGTCCTGGATGTACATACTGGGACTCGTAGCAACAATGGCCACAGGAGAAACGGATCCCGGGGGGCTTATCCTGCGAACCATGGGATCGATAGGGTTTGCCGCTCCAGCGCTCATAATGGTTATTTTATCGACGATTACCTCCGATTTCCCCGATGTCTATTCTGCCACCTGTTCCGTCATGAATATATCGTCGAAGGTATCGCCAAAGATCATCATGTGGGCTGCCGGCATTGTGTCGATAATCGTTGCCCTCATCTTTCCCATGACACAGTACGAAAACTTCCTCCTCTTTATCGGCGCAATGTTTATGCCCATCTTTGGTATCGTCCTCACGGATTATTTCATCATTCGGCGACGGGCACTCAATGTGGATGAACTCTTCAAAGAGGGAGGCGAGTACTGGTATTACAGGGGCTTTAATCCGGCGGCAATCATATCGTGGGCGGCCGGTTTTACGATCTATGAGTTCATCGCGATCGTGAAATACTCAATCGGGGGTTCGATCCCCGCCATAGTAGTAGCTGGTTTATTTTATTATTTTATTAACTTACGACAGAAAGCGAAGTGATGTACTATGAGTAAGCTGCCGATCGGCAAGATTCACATGAATATTCTTGAAAGACTTCTCTCCAAATATACCTTCAGCAATAATCGCGTCGTTGTGGGTTCGGGAATTGGCGAAGATGCCGCAGTCATTGACATGGGGGACCGTTATCTTATCGCAAAAACAGATCCTATCACCTGTGTGACCGATAAGATAGGATTTTATGCGGTCAATATTAATGCCAATGATATCGCATCTATGGGCGGAATTCCTCGCTGGTTTCTGGCAACGGTCCTCATTGCCGAAGGAGGCAGTGAAGCCGATCTGGAAGAGATATTTTCCCAGATATCCCAAAGCTGTCAGGAACTGGGAATTACCTACTGCGGTGGACATACCGAGGTGACGACGGGTGTCAACAATCCGATCGTGATCGGCCAGATGCTGGGTGAGGCCAGGAAGGATGAGCTCAGACCGACCTCTGCGGCGAGGGAAGGGGATGATCTGATCATGACGAAAACTGCCGCCATTGAGGCCACGTCCATCATCTCGCACGAAAAAGAGGCGGAACTGAGGAATCACTTTACGGAGGCATTTATCAGTCGTGCCCAAGACTATCTCTATGATCCGGGTATCGGGGTGGTGAAAGATGCCCTCGCTCTTGCAGGCTGCAGGGGTGTCCATGCATTTCACGATCCCACGGAAGGGGGAATTGCCACGGGAATATACGAGATGGCTCTCGCAAGCGGTCTCGGCGTGGAGGTTTTTGGTGATGATATTCCCATAAGTCCGGAGACACAGGCGCTCTGCGATTTTTATGAGGTTGACTCTCTGGGGACATTTGCCTCGGGCTCACTTATCATTGCCGCGCTACCATCGGCGTCGGAAGAAATTATAGCGAAACTTAATGATGTGGGTATTGCGGGAGCACGAATCGGTGTCATGGTGGATCGTACCAAAGGCATGACCCTCGTAAAAGGTGGCGAATCACGACCGCTTCCCATCTATCATCAGGATGAACTGTCGCGAATCTTCGGATAGAGCAATCGTTCTATCAAATTGTGGTTGCAAAAAAAATGCAATTGAGGTAAGGAAATTTTATGATTTTCTCTCTTTCTACTCCGCACAGGCGGAGCATAGAATGTATTTTGTCTCATTTCATGGGCTGACAGGCCCACCTTAGACATCTATCTTCAAAAATCAAAAAACAGAAGAAGACGTACAAAGCAGATGCTCATACGTGGATGTTGTGGGTTCTAAAGGAGCAGGATTAATGGTAAAAACAGCGAAACTGATTGTAGATGGAAAGACCTATGAATTACCGGTCATGGTGGGAACGCATGGAGAAATGGCGGTCGATATCTCCACCCTCCACAAGAAAACAGGCCTTATAACACTCGATCCGGGATACGGTGATACCGGGAGTTGCGAGAGCAGTATTTCCTATATGAATGGCGATGATGGTATTCTCAGATACAGGGGGATTCCCATAGAGCAGCTTGCGGAGCATTCGAGTTTTGTTGAGACGGCCTATCTGCTCATCAATGGTGATTTGCCTACTGAAGACGAATTAGATCATTTTTCCGTCATGCTGAACAATCATTCTCTTATCCATGAGGAGATGCACAACTTTTTCGAACATTTTCCCCACGGGGCTCACCCGATGAATATCCTGGCTTCCATGGTAAATGCCATGAGGGCCTTCTATCCTGAGATACCTGAAGAATCGGAGGAAGAGAATATTGATAAAACCCTGGCACGTCTCCTTTCCAAGTTGAGGACGCTGGCAGCTATGTCCTACAGGATATCCAAGGGGCAGAAGGTCGTCTATCCCTCCTATCTTTTGAGTTACTGTGCCAACTTTCTGAATATGATGTTCGATACACCCGTCCGTCCTTATATTATTGACGAGGATGTCGTTGAGGCACTGAATCTGTTCTGGCTGCTTCATGCGGACCATGAACAGAATTGCTCCACGTCGGCTGTTCGATTGGTTGGGAGCGCTCGGGTAAATCTCTACGCCGCTATTTCGGCAGGTATCAGTGCACTCTGGGGACCTTTGCACGGAGGGGCGAATCAGGCTGTGGTGGAAATGTTACAGGCAATTTATGATAGTGGAGGCAATCCGGCTCCCTTTATCGCGAGAGCAAAAGACAAAAATGATCCCTTTCTTCTCATGGGGTTCGGACACAGTATCTACAAAAACTATGATCCCCGTGGGCGTATCTTGAAGAAGACCTGTGACAAGCTACTTCGAAAGAAGAAAAAAAACGATCCTCTTCTTGATATCGCAAAGAAATTGGAAGAGGTGGCACTGAAGGACAATTACTTCATCGACAACAGACTCTATCCCAATGTCGATTTTTACAGCGGCATCCTCTTGAGGGCGATAGGAATTCCCCTCAATATGTTTACCGTCATGTTCGCCATCGGCCGGCTGCCGGGATGGATCAGTCAGTGGAAGGAGAGCAGGGAAGATCCCAAGGGCAAACTTCATCGGCCGCGACAACTCTATCAGGGGCATGAGGAGCGACAGTATATTCCTATAAAAGAGAGGAAGAAGTAAATAAAAGGGAATGCTTTTTCACGGTACTGGAAGTGAAGGCCTTCATAGATAATATGGTCCGGGGTGAGTCGTCTTATTGACTCCCCCGGTCGTTTATTCTGTGGCTGCCGGCAGAAATGCCCCGTGGCGAGCCCGCCGTTTCCTCTATTGAGATTTTTTATAGCTATAGATTGCTGAGACCAGATCGGTTCGATCGAAGTAGACTTCGTTTCGCTTTATTTTTCCTGCCTCATCAAACTGGACGAAACAGACACCTATGAATTCCAATACCTTATCCCCCACCGGTATTTTAGCCAGCCACTTGTTGAGAAAGCCGCCCTCCATCGGAATCGGCTCGATCTGCGTCCAGACCCAGTCGGGATTCTGGGCGAGGAGCTTCCGGAAATAGGCTATGAGCTGGCCCTTTCCGTGAACTCCTTTGGGTATAACGGGGTCGAGGTACAAGACGTCGTCGGAATAAAAATCCGCCAGTTTTTCCGGTTCGTTTCCCGTCCATGCGGGGAGCCATCTCGAGGCAAACTCTCTCGCTTCTTCTTTCGTCATCATCTCCTGAACCTCCTCGTCAATGTTGTATGTCAAAGATACCAGATGCTTAAGAAAACAGGGATTGTGCCAGATGTAAACCCACAGCTCTCGCCTCCGCCATTGCTTCCCCTTCCTTTTTAACGGCCCCTTTGTCGAACACACCGAAGACGGACAGTCCGTCGATGATCTCGTATCCCAGTGCCTCCAGAGGCTGGCGCATCGCCTCGAGGGTCATTCCCATGTCCTTTTGAGTTTCCTGCTCGCATATGGCAGCGATGACCGCTTTGCGGCCCTGACCAGCCAAACGGCTCGTCCATCCTCTCGGGCGATTATTGTCATAGGTATAAAAACAGTAGAGTCGGTCGATAAAGGCCTTGACCCAGGCGGTGATGTTATAATTATGGGTCGGTGATACGAGAACGAGGCCCTTCGATTCCAGTACCTTCGGGTAGATGAGGTGCATCCCGTCGTTGAGGCCCGCGCAGATCTTATCCTTTCTGCACCGCTCGCAGCCGATACAGGGTTCATAATAATAATCACGAAGCTGAATCACCTCGGTGGCGACAGCCTTTTCTCTGACACCTTTCAGTATCTGCCGCAGGAGCGCGTCCGAATTTCCCCGCGCCCGGGGACTGCCGCCGACGCCCAGAACCTTCAGCTTTTCGAAATGATTAGTGGCGGTTTTTTCTTTCATGGCAGTACATCCCCAGTATTTTGTTTCACGCTGTCATAAAATATGTACTGACATAGGACGAAAACGCCCCCTCGTTCTCATGAGATTTAATATATACAGCTTTGGCAGTATTATAACCGATAGGGTTACTTTTTCGCCTTTGTTTTCTTCTTCTTTTCAGCCGCCTTTGCGAGTTTTTCCTTGAGGATATCGCCGAAGGTTCCCATCGAAGCGGACGTCGTTCCCAGATATGCCTTGTAGTCTTCGCTATCGGCCGCTTCAGTTTGCTCGGCGCCTTTTTCTTCCTGTGCCAGCTTCAGCGAGAGGCGTTTCTTTTTCAGATCGACCGCCTCGACAGTTACCTCCAGGGACTGTCCCTGCTCCAGGACTTCACCGGGATGGTTGATGCGCTTCCCGGCGCCCAGCTTCGAGATATGAATGAGGCCGTCGACGCCCCCTTCGAGGGTCACGAAGGCACCGAATTTTGCAAGTCTCGCCACTTTTCCCACATGGGACGATCCGGCGGGGTATTTTGCCTCGACCTTTTCCCAGGGATCGGGAAGCGTCGCTTTGATACTGAAGGATATGCGGTCATTCTCCCAGTCCAGTTTCAGGATCATCGCCTCCACTTCCTGGCCGACAGCAAGCACGTCCTTCACATCATCGACCCGTTCCCAGCCGATCTCCGAGATGGGGATTAATCCCTGAATACCGCCGATGTCGAGAAAGGCACCGAATTTTTGGATCGACGCCACCGTACCGGTAATTGTCATGCCCTCCTGCAGTTCCTCTTTGAGGGCCTCTCTTTGCTCGCGCAGTTCCTCTTCCAGGATCGCCCTCCGGGAAAGGATGATGTTTCGGCCCTCTTCACTGTATTCGGCAATCAAAAAGGACAGGCGTTGTCCCAGGTATTCGGCGGCATCGTCCACCCGCCGGAGCCCCATCAGCGAAAAGGGACAGAAGGCCTGGGTGTCGCCGGCTATCTTGATCTGAAATCCGCCCTTTATTTCCTTCTCTACCAGACCGTCGACGGGTATCTTCCCCTGCCAGGCGTGCTCGAGGAAGTTTCGTCCCGCCTCGCTGCTCGTAATCCGGGTGGTAAAAAGCATCTCGTTATGGCGTGAGAAGAGGAAATAGGCCGTGATCGTATCGCCGATCTCGACGGTAAAGTTGCCCTCCTCATCGAGGAGTTCCTTTTTGTCCAGGTAGCCCTCGCTCTTGCCGCCGAGGTCGAGAAAGATCCAGTCCGTCGTAATGTCGACGATCCGGGCTTCAATGCGCTGCCCCGGTTCCATCCACCCGGTTTCAATGGTAGTGCTCTCTTTCAGGAGTTTTTCAAATGATAGGTCTTCGTTTTTCTTTTCGTCTGTCATGTTTCTTTATTCCCCTTACAATTATTGAAACAAATACATCGCGCCCACATACTACAACAATCATCTGTATTGCAAGGCATGATCACAAAGCTATTATAACATTTTTCCCTTTCTGATTGGGGAAAATGCGCACGAGGAGAAGAGAACAAGAGAAGATCCGACCCGCAGATTAATTTTAATTCGTTACTGATAATTATGTTGACAATCTGCGGTGAATCAGCCTATTTCAGGTACGTTTGCAAATTCTATTCTTGAGGAGGAGAGGTTTTATGCGTATCAGGCGAAGGTTGATTACGGTATCTGCGTGTTGCGTTCTGTTTCTGTTGTGTCTTTCAGTGTCTGCTTTCGGGGCGATCTTTAATGTTGACAATGTGGCCGATTTGAATGTGGCACTCACCACCGCAGAGGGTAACGGCGCAAACGACACGATCACTCTGGCGGCGGGGACCTACGATATAACGTCGGTGTTGTCCTACAGTTCTACCGAGGTGTTCACCCTTACCATCCAGGGTGCCGGTGCCGGAGAGACCATACTGAAGGGGAGCGATTGTCCGATCATGGATATTTTTTCCACTGGTGAGGTCACAGTCTATGGCCTGACCTTTCTGAATGGGAAAACCGGCGATTTTGGCGGAGGCCTCCATGTTGTCATTTCCGAGGCCGATCTCACCGTGACGAATTGTCTATTCCAGGGGAATTACGCCGATAACTTGGGAGGTGGTGCCTCTGTCAGCTCTACCGGTGCCTCACAGGGGACGATCACCTTCGACAACAACGTCTTCAGGCTGAACGGTGCGGCCAACTCCGGCGGCGGTTTGTATGCAATAGGTACCATCGGGAATAATTATGAATTACAACTGACGAACAATCTCTTCTGGGGCAATGACGCCCACATCTTTCATGGCGGTGGCGCCTACGTTCTTGCCGGTGGAGATACCGATGCCGCATCGATAATTGCAAAGAACACCTTCCTCTACAACAATGCCGGCGGCCAGGGCGGCGGCATTTATGCAGAGCTTGGCTCCTCCGGATCTGAGTCTGACTGCGGCGGGACAGTGAGCAACAATCTCTTTAAGAATAATGAGGCCGGAGGGACTCTCGGTGGCGGCGGCGCCTTCTTCCATGTCAATAGTCCCGGTACCGCGAAGGTCATCAATAACACCTGCATCGGAAACAGTGCCTCCGGCGGTTTTGGCGGCGGTTTCTACTTCTATCTTCTTGACAATGTCGCTTCCGACGGTTTGAATGTCACCGCCTATATCCATAACAATATTATCGGGCAAAACAGTGCGCATATGGTCGGCGGTGATTTCTATGTGAACAGCTTTGGTGATGGCGAGGATGCAACGGTCTCTATCGACAGTAATCATTATCCCGCGATCGGTCGATATGTTGGTGCTACAGTTAACCTGACGGAAGATGGCAATATAAGTGGCGATCCGAAGATCGAAGCACTGGGCGATCTCTCAGCAGGGTCACCCTGCATCGATGCCGGCACAGCTTTGTACGCGGCTACGGGTGATATCCACGGTGAGAAGAGGCTCGATGGCTTTCCCGATATCGGGGCCGACGAGTTCAAAGATATCGACGAAGACGGTCTCCCCAACTACTGGGAGGCGTTGACCGGAGCGACCGATCCGGCTGCCGATGACGACGGAGACGGCCTGACAAACCTGGAGGAGTACTCCTATGGTCTCGATCCTCAGGTTTCGTTCTATGACGCGAGCGGCGAATGGGATATTACCGTTTCCTCAGTCGATACTGATTGTGACGGCATCGATATTGAGGATACGACGGTAACGGTCACCCACTTCGAGGGGAATGTAACACTGGAAGTCGATGGTCAGACCTTCGAAGGTATCTTCAACGGCCTCGACTCGAAATATTACCTTCAGGCTTCCGAAACGGAAGAGGGCGTTACGATAACCTTCACAATAATATTCGAGCTTATCACGGAGTCTTCCGGAATCGGGACAGTCACCTGGATCGCGACCGATGATGTATCCGGTGAGTTGGCCTGCAGCGGAACGGCAGATATTACGATGGTGCCCGCCGATGATGATGACGATGACGACGGCGGTTCATGCTTCATTGAGTCGTTACGTTAGTCGATCCTGAAAAAGCCTTTATTTGCTATGATTCAGTGTACGTAAGTTCTTTGGCAACCACAGCATTGCAGAAGCAGGAGACGCAAAAAAGCGGCAGCGAAACGCTGCAGCTTCCGGAAGTT
>Ga0272442_10000242_pt1 | contig 92226 bp, 67 predicted proteins | sample SSMForm2O_FD_200262 | JGI IMG/M metagenome (GOLD analysis project Ga0272442, IMG submission 200262) | Marine sediment archaeal communities from Little Sippewissett salt marsh, Falmouth, MA, United States - SSM-Form-2O | ecosystem: Environmental > Aquatic > Marine > Wetlands > Sediment ...
CTGACGCGGACACGGACTCTGACGCGGACACGGACTCTGACGCGGACACGGACTCTGACGCGGACACGGACTCTGACGCGGACACGGACTCTGACGCGGACACGGACTCTGACGCGGACACGGACTCCGATGCAGACTCGGACTCTGACGGCGAGGGCGGCTGCGGCTGCTCGGGCGGGGGCTCGGGCAACGGATCCGCTGGTCTGTGGTCGATCGTGGGGCTGGCGGCGCTGCTCCGGCGCCGCAGGCAGAAAGGGTACGAGATGACGAGATCGATCGGATGTCTGGCTGTGCCGTGCCTGCTGGCTGGTCTACTTGCCGCGCCCGCTGCACGGGCCGAGACCTTCCACGAGAGCAGCGGCGTGGTCTCGATGGAGGCCGAGCACCACACCTCGCAGACCGGGTACGCCGAGGTCGCCGATGCCGGCGCGTCCGGTGGCGCCGCGATGCAGGTCGGTAACTCGGGCTCGCTGGACTTCGAGTTCACCCTGACCACGGGCGGCCGCTGGTACGTGTGGATCCGCACCAATGCGCCCGATTCAGAGAGCAACGGCCTGTACCTCGACCTGGACGGATCGCACGTGGTCTGCCCGGCAGACTGCCCGGACCCGGGAACCCGCGATATCTACCTCAAGAAGACCGGCTGGACCTGGACCCCGGAGTGGCAGTTCGGCGAGGGCTCGCACTCCGGGCCGATCACGGTCGACACCACGGCCGGCACGCACACGCTGAGCGTCACCAAGCGCAAGATGGAGCGCCCGCTGCTGGACAAGATCGTGCTCACCTCGGCCGATTCCGCGCCCACGGGCATGGGCCCGCCCGAGACCCTGGAGCCCGGACCGCAGCAGGATTACCTGGACGGCCAGATCCGGCGCGACCCGTCCCACCCGGCGCGGATGATCTATCACAACACCAGCGGCGTCGGCGGACAGCCCCTGCCGGTGATCTTCTGCGGGCCCGGCGATCCCGAGGACTTCTTCTACAACAACACCGCGGGCAACCGGGACTTCCTGATCAACAGGGGCGCGCGGGTGACGTACATAACCGCGTATCTGCAGGACTTCGGCGGGGGCAGCCCGGGCAGCGGCGCGGTGCTCGACGCCACGCTCAACACCTGGGACGCGCGGATCACCGAGCTTGAGAACGCCGGCATCATCACCGTGTTCTTCTTCTTCGACGACAGCCAGGGCCTTCCCGGAGACTGGCAGGATGCGGTGGACCGCATCGTCAACAAGCTCGAGCACCACGAGCTGCTGATCTGGTCCGTGGCCGAGGAGTACAGCGAGGCCCTGAGCGTGGCCAACGTGGCCGCGGTGGCCGCGCGGATCAAGGCGGCCGACGACCACGACCACGTGGTGGGCGTGCACCAGCTCTCGGGTGCGGGCTTCGACTTCAACGGGTACGACGACCTGGAGATGTTCCTGATCCAGCTCGGCAATGCCTCGCCCGACGGGATCCACGGCAGCGTGCTCTCGGCCTTGAACAACACCGGCGGGCAGAAGATCCTCAACATGGCCGAGATGGCGGATCACGCCAAGGAGAACCGCGCCACGGTGCGTCGGGTCAACTGGGCCTCGATCATGGCCGGGGCCAGCGGCGCGCAGGTGCTGTGGATGGGCCGCGCCAGCGACGACGCGAGCTGGAACGAGCGGGGCAAGTACGACGACTGCGCCGTGCTGATGGACTTCTTCGAGCTCACCGACGTCAACACGATGACGCCCAGGGACGACCTGGCCCATGCAGGCACGCGCTGGTTGCTGGCCAACCCGGGCCAGAGCTACATCGCGTACGCGTACGACCTGGGAGGTGCGATCGGGATCAAGGGCATGAACGCGGGCAGCTACGACCTGAGCTGGGTCGACGCGGTGAGCGGGGTGACCTCGGAGCAGACCAGCGTGAACGTGGCAGGGGGCGACCAGAGCTTCAGCAAGCCGGGCGGCATCGGTAACGAGCTGGCGCTGTGGATTCGCAGGACGGGCGGCGGCGACGCCGACACGGACACGGATGCCGATACTGACACGGATAGCGACACCGACACGGATACGGACATCGACGACCCGTGGGTGGCCACGGGCAAGGCGTACCAGTGGGACGTGCTGAATAAGGGCAAGCTGCAGTACATCGACCGCAACTACGTCTTCACCGGCGTGCCCGGCGCGTACGCGGGCCTGCCGTACCTGCGGACCGCCAACGACGACAAGCAGCTTACCGAGAACCCCTTCGTCACCTTCGACGTGGTCCGGGACGCCACGGTGTACGTGGCCCACGACGACCGCATCGCCGGCAAGCCGGGCTGGCTCGGCGCCTGGGACGATACCGGCGACGATCTGGTGTCTGGCGACGCCAGCTTCAGCCTGTTCGCGCTGGACTTCACCGCGGGTCAGGTGTCGGTGGGCGGCAATGGCGGTGACGGCGCGAGCAGCATGTACACGGTGGTGGTCGAGCTGGAGGCGGGCGACGCTGATACGGACACTGACGTGGATACAGACACCGACACGGACGCGGATACGGACACCGACGCGGACACTGACTCCGACGCGGACACGGACACGGACACGGACTCCGACGCGGACACGGACACGGACTCCGACGCGGACACCGACTCCGACGCGGACACGGACTCCGACGCGGACACCGACTCCGACGCGGACACGGACTCCGACGCGGACACCGACTCCGACACCGACGCGGATACGGATGCTGACAGCGACTCGGACAGCGGCGGGTGTGGCTGCTCCGGCGCGGGCACCGCAGGTCAGGGCTGGATGGCTGTGCTGCTCCTGATGCTGTTCAGACTGCGGTTCAGAGCCCGATGAGTTGGAGGCGACTCTGGACGGCCGCGCTAGTGGGGGCCCTGGCTCTTGCGTGCGGCGACCCTGGCAGCGGAGATGCTGACGCGGATTCTGACGCGGACACGGACACCGACGCGGACACGGACACCGACGCGGATACCGACGCGGACACGGACACTGACGCGGACACCGACTCCGACGCGGACACCGACGCGGATACCGACGCGGACACGGACTCCGACGCGGACACGGACACCGACGCGGACACCGACGCGGACACCGACACCGACGCGGACTCCGACGCGGACACCGACACCGACGCGGACACCGACACCGACACGGACTCAGACACCGACACCGGCGAGGGCTGCGAGCTCTGCCTCGAGCCAGCCGGGCTGCCCCTGACCTGCGAAGCTGCCTGCCAGGCCATCGGCAAGGACGGCGGGTACTGCGCCCATCCTGGCAGCACCGATCCCGATCTGTGCTGCGCGTGCACGGGCGAGCCCTGCGACTTCCCGCCCGGCGGCATCGAGGACCGCGGCGTGTCCCTGATCCGCGAGCTGTACGACTATGCCCCCTCGATCATGCTCGACGACGACGGCAAGTACAAGATGTGGTGGTGCGGCCAGGACCCGCAGCGGCTCCCCGAGATCATCGACGTGATCTACTACGCCGAGTCGTCCGACGGGATGAGCTGGGGCAGCCCGCTCAAGGTCCTCGAGTCGGCCGGCGAGCCGCACCAGGGGATCTATGCCTGCGATCCGTCGGTGGTCAAGGCGCCCAACGAGTACTACTACCTGTTCTTCACCTCGGAGAGCTCCGCGGCCGGCGTGGGCTCGGCCAACGAGATCTTCCTCGCCTGGTCCGAGGACGGGATCGGCTGGAGCCACGTCAACGGCGAGCAGCCGGTGATCCCGCTGCCCGACCCGGACGGCACGTACGGCATCGGCCAGTCCAGCGTGATCTTCATCGACGGCGGGTTCCTGCACTTCTACACCGACACCACCCACGGCGGGAACAACGTGTACGTGGCGCACTCGACCAACGGCGGGACCGTGTTCGAGCCGCTGAACAGCGGACAGCCCGTGCTGAGCGGCGTGACCGCGGTGGACGCGAAGTACCTCCCCACGCAAGACGCCTTCCTGGTCGCGGTCGAGGGCCCGCACGCACAGTGGAAGATCGGCTTCTACGTGCTCGACCGGGAGTTCGACATCGTGGCCCACACCGCGCCCGATCCCGGGCTGTGGACCAACCCCTGCAACCACAACCCGGGGTTGCTCGGAGATCGGTACGGATTCGCGGTGAACCCGGCCCTGATGCCGGTGTACTTCGGCTCGGGCGGATATGCCGGCGGCCAGGAGTGCTGGAACCCTGGCACCTGGGACATTCTCTCGGTATTGTTGCACACGGAGATCCTGCTCGATCCGGCATGTCACTGAAGAGCGTCGGGTTCATGGAGGGTGGATGACTGTCATGATGAGACCGACATGGATATGCTGTGCGCTTTTCCTGGTCTGGCCGCTGGGTCTGAGCGCCCACGACAACAACTATCCCTTTGACTACGATCCCGCCTTGTCCGAAGACCCGGCCGGCATCAGCGCCGACCTCCAGGTGCTGCACAACCGGCTGTTCGGCCTGCCCGAGGGGCTGGCCGAGATCGTGCGAGACGGCATCACCCTCAACTACTTTCCAGAGACCATGGACATGATCGATCGCGCACGCGACAGCGGTCCCGCGATCGCGCCGCCGATCCAGCGCAACGCCCAGCTCTGCGCCGCGCACGCGGCCTTCAGTCCGCCCGCCTACCTGATCGAGCCGGCCTCGTCGGCGTGCCGGGCCGCAGGGGACGTGGTTGCCGAGGCCTTCGACGGCAGCTTCAAGACCTGTCAGGAGGTCGAGTTTCCCGAGGTGTACGTGCTCGACCATCCCCCGGCGGTGGTCGACGGGAACTTCCTGGGCTACAGCGAGCTGCTGCAAACCCTCGAGGGACAGATCGCCCTGATCGGCGAGGCGCTCTCACACCTGGACTATCCGGTCGGACTGATCCCGGACAGCTTCTGGCCGCTCGCCCGCAGCGTGATCGCCAAGATCCGCTACGAGAAGCTCGGCGAGAATATTGACACCCGGCTGGCCCTGTACGACCAGGCCAAGCAGCGCTTGCAGAGCTCGGCTTCCTGTTTCCACGCTGGGCCGAGCGCGTCGCTGCAGGCCGACATAGATACGCTCGTCGTCGAATTGACTGACGTCAAGCAGCATCTGGACCAGCTATACGACGACGGCCTGGCCCAGGCCGCGGAAGATCGTCTGGCGGTCGAGAACCAGGGCCGGCTGCGCAATGACCTGCCTCATCCCGCGTTGACCGACCACGAGCGGGAGATGCTGGCCTTCTATCTGAACGCGATCTACTGGCGCATGCGCGGTGGAGGTCTGATTCGCAATCCGGCCAATGGTGATGTTCCGGATATCACCTATGTGATCAATATCTTCGAGGGTATTGCGAAGTTTGCCGGCGGGCTGGAAGACGCGTACGGCGTTGGCACCCGCATGGCGATTGATGAGAGCCAAGGCTATGCGGAGTGGTGGGACCTGGGCAACGAGCCCGGTCACGACCAGTACTACGATCTGCTGTGGATGACCGACCGCGGCCGACGTGGGGTCAACCTGGTCGACAGGATGCTCAGCGATCTCGGCTATGACACCAAGAACTTCGTTGCCGGCGGCCTGATCATGGGGCCCTGCTACTACTACATGTGGTCCGATCTATGGGCCAAGAATGGCCGGTACTTCCAGCTGGGCGAGGATCTGGAGACACCATATTACGTGTTCCTCGAGATGCCGGTCTCGAGTGGCGAGGTGTGTTACGGCGGCGCCATGGGGCTTGGCCTGGCGCGCACGTTGCTGTGGGGAAGGCCTGACACCGGATGCGAGCCCGACTGCAGTGGAAGGGAATGTGGCAGCGATGGCTGTGGTGGCAGCTGTGGCAGCTGCGGCGACGATGAAACCTGTGTGGCCGGACGCTGCGAGGGAGGGGACGCAGATACTGACGCTGACGCGGACACGGACGCTGACACGGACACGGATGCTGACACGGATACCGACACGGACTCCGATACTGACACGGACTCCGATACTGACACGGACTCCGATACTGACACGGACTCCGATACTGACACGGACTCCGATACTGACACGGACTCCGATACTGACACGGACTCCGATACTGACACGGACTCCGATACCGACACGGACTCCGACGCTGACACGGACTCCGACGCTGACACGGACTCCGACGCTGACACGGACTCCGACGCTGACACGGACTCCGACGCTGACACGGACTCCGATGCTGACACGGACACGGACACCGACGTGGATGGCGGCTCGGACAGCGGCGGCTGCAGCGTCGGTAGCTTCGCCGCCGGGACAGCCTGGCCGCTTGTAGCATTGTGGCTGGGGCTGCTGCTGGCTCGCCTCGGGCGGAGAGCGGAGAACTGATGGCAGGCGCGGCGATTCGGAGCTGACGCCGAAGAACGCCGGGAGGTTGCCCTGAAAGCACTGACGATAGATCTGGCTGCCGTGCTCGTCCTGTGCCTGCTTGCAGGCTGCGGCGACAGCACCTCGTCCGACGATCCGCAGAACGCCTGTGAGGGGATCGATTGCTCGGGGCACGGCTTCTGTTTCGTCACCCTTGATGAGGCGCAGTGCGATTGCGTGAGTGGGTACGTCCCGGTCACGGAGCCGGGTCCGGACTGCGTGCCGGATGGCGGGGATGCCGACACGGACTCGGATGCCGACACGGACGCGGATGCCGACACGGACGCGGATGCCGACACGGACGCGGATGCCGACACGGACGCGGATACCGACACGGACGCGGACACGGATACCGACACGGACGCGGATACCGACACGGACACGGATACCGACACGGACACGGACACGGACACGGATACCGACTCGGACACGGATACCGACTCGGACACGGATACCGAGCCCGAGGAGCCCTTCTCGGTCATCCTGCTGCCGGACACCCAGTACTACTCGCTCAAGCTGGCCGACAACGCGGCCAACACCTACTACAAGCAGGCGCAGTGGATCATCGACAACCAGCAGGCGCTCGACATTCGCTTCGTGATCCACCTCGGCGACATCACCCACAACAACACCGACGCCGAGTGGACCATCGCGACCAAGGCCCACGCGCTGCTCGACGACGCGGGCATCCCGTACAGCATCATGCCGGGCAATCACGACTACTATCCCACATCCAGCTGGAGCCGGAGACAGACCAAGATCAACGAGTACTTCGCACCGGCGCGCTTCTCGGGAAAGACCTGGTACGGCGGCACGCTCGACGGGAGCAGCGAGAACAACTACACGCTGTTCGAGGTGGGCTCGCTCGAGTTCCTGGTGATCAGCCTGGAGCACGCGCCGACCAAGCGCGCGCGCTGCTGGGCCAGCGACCTGATCGCGCGCCACCCCGGGCGGCGGGTGATCATCGTGACCCACTGCTACCTGACCCACGGTGGCAGCTACGCGAACTGCCGGGGCAACTTCGACGTCACCGGAGCCAACGGTCCCACCCTGTGGGCGGAGCTGCTCGCACGGCACGGAAACATCTTCATGGTGCTGTGCGGTCACATCACGGACTCGGAGTACGTCACCAGCGTGGGCAACACCGGCAATACCGTGCACCAGATCCTCACCGACTACCAGATGGAATCGGCACAGGCCTGCCGCGACGGCGACCACACCGGCAACGGCTGGCTGCGCAGGCTCGCCTTCGTGCCCGCCGAGAACCGCATCGACGTCGACACCATCACCGTCGAGCAGAACAACCAGAGCCTGTTCCCCGGCGGCGACCTGGCGCTGTACTGCGACGACTACGACCCCCAGCCCTCGATGGAGGACCACGTCTTCAGCATCGACTATGACATGACGACGGAGCTGGCCGACGCCTTCGACGATCTGGGCAGCGTGGCCTTCCTCGACATGACCATCGAGGGCACGCCCGGTGGGAGCCGGCAGAAGCCGGACGTGGCGATGAACGCGGGCGGAGATTTCGTCGTGGTCTGGGAGGACGACAGCGACGGGGACGGCGCCTTTTCCATTGCAGCGAAGGCCTTCCACGCCGGCGGCTGCGAGCGCTCCGACACGATCGCGGTCAACACCAACCCGCAAGGCGAGCACCTTCTGCCGGATGTGGCGCTCGCGGCGAACGGTGACTTCGTGGTGGCCTGGCAGGACGACTCGGACGGTAACGGTGTGTACCAGGTCAAGGCCCGGGGATTTTACGCCGACGGCAGCGAGCGGTTCGCCGAGGTCGTGGTCAACAGCGTGAAGGAAGGTCACCAGCGCGACCCGGCCGTGGCCATGGACGACGACGGCGACTTCGTGGTGGCCTGGGAGGACGACAAGGACAGCAACGGCAGCTACCAGATCCTGGCGCGCGGCTTCCACGCCAGCGGCAGCGAACGCTTCGCCGATCGCGTGGTCAACAGCGTGGGGGACGGACAGCAGCGCGACCCGGACATCTCGATGGATGCGAAGGGCAACTTCGTGGTGGTCTGGGCCGACGACCAGGACAACGACGGCGCCTCCGAGATCCTGGCGCGCGGCTTCGATGCCGCCGGGGCGGAGCGAATCGCCGACCTGACGGTCAACCTCGTCACCGAGGGCCCCCAGAGCAATCCGCGCATCGACATGAACCCGGCCGGCGTCTTCGTCATCGTCTGGGAAGACGACAACAACACGAACGGGCTGTACCAGATCTACGCACGTGGTTTTCGTGCCAGCGGCGCCGAGAGCTTCGCCCGGATCACCGCCAACAGCGTGCCCGACGGCCAGCAGCGCGTGCCCACGGTCGCGGTGGGCACTGACGGCGGCTTCGTTGTCGCGTGGGAAGACGACAACGACGGCAACGGCAAGTACCAGATCCTGGCCCGCGGCTTCCACGCCGACGGCACCGAGAGTCTGCCCGACACGACCGTGAACACGGACTCCGACGGCCAGCAGTTCAGCCCCGTGGTGGCGATGAACGGGCAGGGCGGATTTGTCGCGGCCTGGCAGGACGACATGAACGGGGACGGCATCTGGAGGATCCTGGCCCGTGGATTCGACTGATATCGCAACCAATCCAACCGTGATATACATCGCTAATAAATAGCGTAATAACGTTATTCTTCATGAATACGCTCCGTGGTTGACGGCCGGTGCGCCCAGGGTCAGTTGTTCATGGGAATTTCCACGCCCGGGAGGCGACAATGAGGAACACCGCTGCTGTTGTCCTCGGCACCCTTGCTATAATACTTGCGAGCCCCCCGGCAGGGGCCGACGAATGCACAGCGCTGCAGGGCAGCCTGGCCGTGGGTCAGACCTACACGGTCCAGGTCGATGCCCACAGCGGCGACGAGGCCACGACCCAGCCCAAGACCGACGCCAACAACGGCCAGAACGGTGACCGCACCGACTTCCGGCGGCACAACGTGGCCCGGGCGCACAACGAGTACTGGTACACCTCGAACTACCGGGAGGCCGGGGAGCCCGATCCCAACGGCCCGCAGTGGGTGGACTACACCCCGGACTTCGCGAGCTACGGCGTGGGCCGGTACCGGATCGTGGTCCGCTTCCGCGATACCGGCAGCCGCGCGCACTATGCGGCGCAGTACAAGATCCTGGGCACGCGGGAGGGGGACTTCCAGGTCGATCAGCGGCAGGACATCGGCGAGGGGTACCACGACGTGGACATCGGCACGTACTGGATGTGCCAGGACAGCTTTGTGCGGGTCGAGGATCCGGGGCCCAACTCGATCGTCTTCTTCCACATGCAGTTCACCTATCTCGGCGGGGGAGACGCTGATTCGGACAGCGATACGGACGCGGACACCGACACGGATACCGACACGGACACGGCCGACACCACGCCGCCGAGCCTGGTCAGCGCGGTGGCCGGCTCGGCCATTGAGGTGCGGGTGGTGTTCAGCGAGGCGCTGGACCCGGCGACCGCGGCGGATGAGGGCAACTACGCGATCAACCGCGGCGTGGCGGTCCAGAACGCGGCCTTGCAGGCGGACCAGCGCACCGTGGCGCTCACCACCTCGGCGCACGAGCCGGGCGTGACCCACACCCTGACCGTGGGGGGCGTGGAGGATCTGGCCGGCAACCCGATGCCCGCGGGCAGCGAGATCTTCTACCTGTACGACGACAGCTTCGCGGCCAGCGACCTCTCCCGGGTCGGGTACCGCTTCGGCACGCTGGGCCTGGGCGAGCCGGTGTACGTGGACCGCGACTACACCTTCACCGAGGTGCTGGACCTGGGCGGCGAGATCTACGTGGTCACGGCCAACGACGACAAGACCGCGACCGGCGCCGACTTCCTGCGGTTCAACATCAATCGCCAGGCCACGGTATTCGTCGGCTTCGACGAGCGAGCCAGCGTCCCGGGCTGGCTCGCTCCCTGGACAGCGGAGGGGCGGGCGCTGGGAGCGTCGCATATCGACCTCGATCTGTACAGCAAGGCATTCCAGGCCGGCACGGTCACGCTCGGCGGGCCCGCTGCCACGGCCGCGGACAGCATGTACACCGTGGTGATCGTGCCCGAGGGTGGTGATGCGGATACCGACACTGACGCCGATACGGACACGGACAGCGACACGGATACGGACAGCGACGCGGACACGGACACCGACGCGGACACGGACACGGACACCGACGCGGACACGGACACCGACACTGACGCGGACAACCAGTTGCCGAGCTTCAAGTTCCTCGTGCCCACGGAGGGGCCACCGAACCTGGCGGATCAGCAGATCGAGATCAGGTTCAGCGCCCACGATCCGGACGGCGATCACCTGACCATCGACCTGAATGCGCTCGAGCAAGGCGGCAGCGGTGAGCTGATCCATGTCGCCAGCGGCCTCGACGAGACCAGCGTCTCGTACCTCTGGAACACTGCGGCGCTCGCGCCGGGCGAGTACCGCATCGGCGCCACCGTGTCGGACGGGAACAACGAACCGGTGATGGTGACCTCGACCGGCCTGGTCACAGTGGCCCACGGAGATGACGAGAGCGACTCCGGAGGCTGCGCAGCGAGCCAGGGCGGCTCGCGCGGGGCAGGGCTGGTACTGCTCGTGCTACTGCTCTGCGCGCGTGGGCTCACCGCAAGGGCGAGGCGGGCCGCTGCCCGGGTGCTGCTGTGCGGAGCAGTGGTTGCGCTCGGCAGCGGATGTGGCGGTGATAGCAAAGATGGCACCGGCGGATGCGAGGACCAACCCGGTGCAGAGTGCCTCGACGATACGGACTGCCGGCTCGACCAGGTGTGCCGGGACTGCACCTGTCAGGCCAGGGCCTGCCTCTCGAACGACGACTGCCCTGTCGGGTACTACTGCGACCCGGGACAGAACATCTGCGTGGAGCAGGGAGGCGACACCGACGCTGATACCGACACTGATCTGGACACCGATGCCGATGCTGACACCGACGTGGACACCGACGCCGATGCTGACACCGACGCCGATACCGACACTGACATGGATACCGACGCCGATACCGACACCGACGCTGACACCGACGCTGACACCGACACCGATGCTGACACCGACGCTGACACCGACGTTGACACCGACGTTGACACCGATACGGACACCGACAGCGATCATACATACACCTGCACCCCGATCGGCAGCAGCTACAGCGACGGCTTCTTCAGCCTCAAGGACTTCAAGGGCAAGCTGTACGCCGGTCAGTTCGGTTACGGCCACGAGTCGCAGAGCATGCTCTTCAGCTACCCGCCGTGGGAGCTGACCAGTCCCGGGCTCACCGGGGTCGGCGAGTCGGTCGCGGCGATGGCCGAGTTCAACGGGTACCTCTATGCCAACACCGAGCACAGCGGCGACATCTTCCGCTCGTCCGACGGCTCGCACTGGGCGCACGTGCACGACGAGCCGGGCGGGTACATCGGCTGCGGCATCGAGCCCTTCGGCAATGAGCTGTACGCGGTGAGCTACAACTACCAGGGCCACAACCACGGCAAGATCCTCCGCACCTCCAACGGCAGCTCCTGGTCCACGGTGTACGACAGCGGCGGCACGCAGCTGTACCTCCGTGAGATCACCCAGTACAACGGCACGCTCTACGCCTTCGGTATCGACGAGTCGAACAAGCAGGGCTACGTGCTGTCCTCGAGCAACGGCACGAACTGGACCCAGTCGACAACGCCCAGCCGCTTCATGCGAGGCCTGGAGTGGAAGGGCGTGCTGTACGCCGGCAGCGCGGATCGCAGCTCGACCGGGGCGGCCGGCGTGTGGCGCCTCGACGGGCAGAGCACGACCATGGTGCATCAGATCCCCGAGCACTACGTGATGGAGTTCTCGGCCTGGGACGGTGCGCTGTGGGCCTCCACCTCGAACGGCTGGAAGGAGGACAGCGGGCCCTCGTCGCTGATCATGTCGCGGGACGGATTCAGCTGGGAGCCGGTCTGCCAGTTCAGCGAGACCGCGGCGTGGTCCAACACGGTGTACGACGGAAACCTGTACGTGGGCACCTGGGATTTCGGGCACGGGGGCAAGGTGTACAAGGTGACGGTGGAGTAGGAGATGATTGTTCGGCGATTCGGCGTTGTCCTTGCGCTCGTGGCGCTCATCGGCTTCGGCTGCGGAGAGCAATCGTCCGGAGACTCCGACACCGACTCGGACGTCGATACGGATACGGACTCCGACGCTGACTCGGACTCCGACGCTGACTCGGACTCCGACGCTGACTCGGACTCGGATGCCGACTCGGACGCTGACACGGACACGGACTCGGACGCTGATTCTGACGCTGACACGGACGCTGATACGGACACGGATGCTGATACGGACTCCGACACGGACTCGGACTCCGATGCGGACTCGGACTCCGATGCGGACTCGGACTCCGACACTGACACGGACTCCGATGCAGACTCGGACTCCGACACGGACTCGGACTCCGACACGGACACGGATACCGACACGGACACTGACACCTGGGAGCCGCCCGAGAGGACGCGCGCCCAGCAGTGGGTCTTCGACAACCCGATGTTCATCAGCGGGCTCAACGTGGGCATGAATCCGCCAGCAGCCAGCGTGGTTCACGAGTACTTCGACGACTTCCACGCCAATGCCGTGCACCTGTGGCAGGACGGCATGCCGACCGAGCTCAACGGCTGGGCCGCTGCGGGTAGGGCAGACTACCGTTTCGTCTCCTGGGTGCGGCCGGACGGCAGCAGCCAGGACGGAGGCCAGCTCGCCGGTGGGTACCCGGCCAATCCGCCGGGACGGATCGGGTACCAGATCTCGGACGAGCCGCGTTCGATGGAGGAGCTGCTCGCGCTACAGGTGGGGCTGGACGCGCTGCGCGCCCACGATCCGGAGGCGCTGCTGATCGTCAACTTCTACACCCACGTCGACGATGCGGACGAGATGGCCGAGCGCTACGCCCGGGAGATGGGCGGGGACATCATCAGCTACGACCGCTACTCCATGGGCAAGAGCGAGTTCCCCTCGCTGGAGCGGTACCGTCGCATCGGTCTGCAATACGGCATGCCGTACTGGCGCTACGTCAAGTCGTACTACACCGACAGCTCCTGCGAGCTGACCGAGTCCGACCTGCTGTGGAAGGCCTTCAACGGTTTCGTGTACGGGTACACCGGGGTGAGCTGGTTCATCTACCAGGTCGATCCCGCGCATGAGCCGCGACCCTGTCTGTACGAGGCCGCCGGGGATTACGGCTCGGCCAAGACCGAGCTGTGGCACGTGGCCGCGCAGCTCAACATCGAGATCGCCAACTACGGCCGGGCGATCACGCAGCTCACCAGCACTGACGTGCGCTATATCGCCTCTTCGATCTTACTCCAGCCGGAGGACACCACGGCCTGGAGCGAGGGCGCCGGCGGGGATCCGTACATCACCGACATCGCTGCCGCAGACGGGAGCAACTTCCTCGAGATCCTGGTGGGCTTCTTCCGGGACGACCCGGGCGAGCGCTACGTGATGGTGCAGAACCAGCGGCACCGCAGCGCAGATTTCCCGCTGAACAACGCGTTGCCCGGCACGATTTGCATCAGCTTCGACTTCAGCCGCGCCCCGGCCGGACTCGACCGGACCGTGGTGCAGAGCCTGGACCGGAAGACCGGCCAGGTGCAGCCGGTGGCGCTGACCGAGAGCAGTGGAGACCAGGGTCATCTGGACCTGGAGCTGGAGGCGGGGGAGCCGTTCTTCTTCAAGTACGCCACGGGCGCACCCTTCACCCTTGCCAACTGGTAGGTCGATTCGGAGGTTGAAATGGCCAGGAAAGCGTTGCTCGCCGTCTTGTTGCTGCTGGCCGCCGGGGTGCTCCCCGTGACGGGTTGCGGGGATCCGTCGTCCGGCGACGTGGACACGGACGTTGATGCCGACACCGACGTGGATAGCGATGCGGACACCGATTCGGGGAGCTTCTGTGTCCGGGACAGTGACTGCGAGGCCGGCGAGTGGTGCGACGGCGGCATCTGCGTGCCGGAAGGCGGTGACTCGGACGTTGACACGGACACCGACTCGGACACCGACTCGGACACCGACTCGGACACCGACTCGGACACCGACACGGACACGGATGCCGACACGGACACGGATGCCGACACGGACACGGACGCCGACACGGACACGGATGCCGACACGGACACGGATACCGACACGGACACGGATGCCGACACGGACACGGATGCCGACACGGATACGGATGCCGACACGGACACGGACGCCGACACGGACACGGATGCCGACACGGACACGGATACCGATACGGACACCGACACGGACACCAGCACGGACACCGACTCGGATCTGTGCCAGGACGTGCAGGCGCCGGACCCGGTGCCACTCGAGCCCTTGCAGGCCGTGTCGCCGCCCGGCAAGACCGAGTCCACCCGCATCAACGGGTTCGACGACGACTACCTGTACAGCTCGGACGAGAGCTTCAAGGTCGGCATCCGCGAGGACTGGGGCGCCACGATCATCTTCCTCGGCTCCAAGTCGTCCCTGGGCTGGCCGGGCACGAACAGCACCAATGTGATCGACGGCAACGACACCGGCCGCGAGGTGCAGGTTGCCTTCTACGACCCCGACCGCAACGGACAGGGCTGTGCCTGGAACGCCTCCTGCGCCTCGGGACATCCCTGTCCGCAGGACATCCGCCACCTGGGCTGGAACCCGGTGCAGGGCGGCAACCGCTGCAACCTCGGCTCGGGCGTGGAGTCGGTGACCATGGAGGACGGTGTGATGCTGGCCCAGGTCCGACCGTACCACTGGAACCCGGACTGGGAGGCGCAGGACTGCAACACCGACTCCTGCGGCGTGCCGGGCGCGAATCGGCTGCAATCCGAGGTGCAGTACAACCAGCGGCTGCGCTGGGTCGGCAGCCACGTGGTCGAGATGCAGATGGAGGTGATCAACCTCGCGGACATGAGCCACCGCGTCACGGGCCAGGAGTTTCCCACGCTGTACGCCACCTGGGGCAAGGACAACACGCCGGACCTGCGCGTGATCCTCGATTCGCAGGGCAACCAGATCCCGATCGATCAGCCGGCCAACGACGGGTTCTTCTGGAAGCCCTTCACCAGCCCGGGCGGCTGGGTCGCGCTGCAGACGACCTCGCTGGATTACGGGGTGGGCATCTACTACGAGAACCGGCTGACCGGGTACCAGGGCTGGCAGAAGTACGACGTGTTCAACAACGTGCGCTCGCAATTCGAGTTCGGGCTGGCCGCGCATGGCACGGTGCGCGCCCGGGCGTACCTGATGCTGGGCAGCTACGACACGATCCGCGGGCTGGCCGCGGAGCTGGATTCCAGCCTGGCGCCCTTTGGCGTGATCGACGAGCCGGTCGATGACGCCACGGTGTCGGGCAGCTTCCACTTCCACGGCTGGATCCTGGACAACAAGGGGGTGTCCAGCATCCGGCTGCTGATCGATGGCACGCCGGTGGCCACGCCGGCGCTCGATCAGAGCCGGCCGGACGTGTGCCTGTTCTATCCGGGGTACGCCCAGTGCGACCGGGTGGGTTACGCGGGCTCGGCCTCGCTGGCCGGCATCTCGGCCTGCCCGCACCTGCTGGAAGCCGAGGCCACGGACACCGACGGCAACACGCGGATCGTGGCCCGCAAGCGGGTCTTCGTGGAGTAGGACGATGAGACTCAAGAGTATGCTCTCGATTCTGTCGGTCGCCGCGATCTCGGTCGCGCCGGTTGGATGTGGGGAGTTCGACACGACCGATCCGGGTGGCGACACCGACTCTGACGCGGACTCGGACACGGATACCGACGCTGACGCGGACACGGACGCGGATACCGACTCGGACTCGGATACTGACGCGGACACGGACGCGGATACCGACTCGGACTCGGATACTGACGCGGACACGGACTCTGACGCGGATGCGGATACCGACGCGGATGCGGATACTGACGCGGATATGGACATGGACTCGGACGCGGACTCCGACGTGGACACCGACACGGACTCGGACGCGGACTCCGACGCGGACACCGACACGGACGCGGACTCCGACACGGACGCGGACTCCGACACGGACTCCGACACGGACTCGGATACCGACACGGATTCTGACGCTGACACGGATTCCGGGCAATGCGAGGATCCGGATCGCGACGGGTACGGCCTGGGCGATGCTTGCCTGGGCCTCGACTGTGCGACCGAGGACCCGGACCGGCACCCCGGCGCCACGGAGCAGTGTAACGGTCTGGACGATGACTGCGACGGACTGATCGACGAGGACGATGTGTGTCCGCAGGCCAACCCGTACCTGTGGGTCTTCGTGCTCGCCGGACAGTCCAACATGGTCGGTCTGGGCAAGAACGGCGAGCTGGGTGCGGGCGACGCCGGCAACGTGCCGTCCGCCTACGTGTTCTGCGACCACACGATCCACCCCAACGCCAACTGCCTCTCGTGGAATGCGCTGGGGCCGGGATTCGGCGTGATGCCGGACCGCTTCGGCCCGGAGCTCTCCTTTGGCCGGCGCCTGCACGAGCGATGGCCCGACCGCAACATCGCGATCCTCAAGGTGGCCGAGGGTGCGAGCGCCCTGACCGACCGCTGGAAGGCCGGCTCGGGCGACCTGTACCGGCTGCTGGTCCAGCAGATAACCACGCAGATGAACGACCTGCACGTTGCGTGGAGCCCGCAGCTCGCGGGCTTGATCTGGATGCAGGGGGAGTCGGACGCCTGCTCCTCCAGCGACGCCAACGCGTACTACTGGAACCTGCGTGACATGATCGAGGCGCTGCGCGAGGACATCGGGCTGGACCTGCTGCCGATCACGGCCGGCCTGATCGCAGAGCACGAGCTGTGGCCCGAGGCCGACCGGGTCCGCGGCGCCACCGAGCTGCTGGCCGACTTTCTCGGCCCGATGGACGTGGTCGAGACCACGGACCTGCCGCGGCATGCCGACGATCAGGCGCACTACGACACGGCCGGACAGCTCGAGCTGGGCCGGCGCTTTGCCGAGAGCGTGCATGCCGGCCTGGCCGACACGTGCTGGGAGTTCCCGGCCGACTACGCCTCGGCCCAGGGCGACGGGTTCTGGCGCTACGGGGTGAGAACGGGCGGTACCACCCGCTCGCTGATCTGGAGCCTGCTGCGCAAGCAATGGGAGAGCGCGAGCCGCAGTGTACTGATCGGGGATGGCTGGGTCCTGCCCGCTGCCCAGCAGCAGGCCGAGCTGTCATGGTGGGCTCCGGCCGACGGCCGTATCGAGATCACGGCCGCGGTAAGTCTGAACGAGACTGGCGGGGACGGCGTGCAGGTCTCGGTCGTCCGTGACGACCGGATCCTCGCCGGCCCGTTTCATGTCACCACCACGGACGACGCCGAGATCAGCCTGAGCCTGGACGTCGAGCAGGGGCACGAGCTGCGGTTCGTCACGGATTGCGGACCGGCAGCCGACGCCGACTCGGACAGCACGGACTGGCAGATCTCGATCCAGATGACGCGGATCGCCGGGGACTAGGCCTCGCAGGCGTCATTCACGCCCGGGCACGGTCGAGCGATCGTCCGGTTCCAGCAACCGATCCTCAAATTCCTGCAAGGGGCCCTCCACTAGGTGCTTGGCACCTCGGGAGCTCCACCTCGGGAGCTGGCCCACAGCTCACGGTACTTCTCCTGGACCCATGGATCGAGCTGCTCGGCGAGGTTCGCGGGAAGTCCGAGCGTCTTGATCAGCTCCTGTACGTCTGCCAGGTCCTTGAGCCGATCCGGGCTGGAGATCCCCGATGCGAGCTTTAGCTCGATGAGCGCGTGGAGGGTGAGGCAACGCAGGCCATCGAGATCCTGGCTCACGGTGTCCGGGGACGGGAATGCCACCGGCTTGGGCTCGCCGTCGCCCGGGTACTCGCCGGCGACCAGGAACTCGATCCGCACGCCCAGCTCGGCGTCACGCAGTCCACGGCTGCCTTCGAACAGCGGTACGTATCCGCGGCCCGCGAGCTGCTCGTGGATGGTTCGCAGGCCGTCACGATCGACGAGGACATCGACATCCTCGGTGAATCGGCGAACCCCATGACGGAACAGCGCCATCCCGCCCGACACCGCGTACGCGACGCCCAGCGCCTCGAGCCGTTGGACGATCCGCCGCAGGGCATCCTGGACCGCTGAGCGGCCTTCGAAGTGCTCGCTGCCCTCGCGCAGCGCCCACTGCGGCTCATCAGCGAGCTGCTGCTCGTACACCACGGGCGGCGGTTTCTGGCCGCCTCCGCGCTGTCCGTTTCCCGGTGTCATGCGCCCTCCGTTCAGCGCACAGGAAGACCAGACGCCATGTCCGGGACAATCTACCTCCCGCTGTTCGCCTCCGCAAGGCAGCCGGCACTAGCACATCCCGTGGCGGGCGACCCGTAAGGCTCGGCGAAGAGCGCCGGGAACATCCGGTTGACGGCCGCCCGGTTCACGGTCCCCAGGTAATCGAGATTCCGGTCATCTCCGTCGGGGAGCCCGGGATGCCTGCACCAGGAAGGGGAACCCATGAAGATCACAAGCGTTCTGTCACACACCGCCCTCGTGCTGCTCGTCGCGCTCTCGCTCTGCTCCGGCTGTGCGGACACCACCGCCGGGGACGCGGACGTGGACACGGACAGCGACGCGGACAGCGACGCGGATACGGACAGCGACACGGACGCGGACGGCTGCCAGCCGTGGGACATGGAGCAGTGCTACGACGGCGCCCCCGGGACCGTGGGGATCGGCCGTTGCCGCGCCGGCCTGCGCCGCTGCGTGGACGGCGCATTTGGCGAGTGCGTGGGCCAGCTGCTGCCGATCGACGAGGTGTGCAACGACAAGGACGACGACTGTGACGGAATGATCGACAATGGCGTGCGCAATGCCTGCGGTGGCTGCGGCCCGATCACGCCCGAGGTCTGCCGCGACGGCCTGGGCGGCGACTGCGCCGATGGCGTGGACTGCCGCGACGGCGTGGACAACGACTGCGACGGAATCGTCGACGAGGGCTGCGACGACTGCGACGGGCGGCTGCACCAGCCGTGCTACACCGGGCCGGCCGGCACCCTGGGCCACGGGATCTGCCTTGGCGGTTTTCGCGACTGCGTGGAGGGGCAGGGCGGCGCCACCTTCGAGTGGGCCGAGTGCGAGGGCCAGGTGCTTCCCGAGGAGGAGCGCTGCGACGACGAGATCGACAACGACTGCGACGGACTGGTCGACGAGGACTGCGGACAAGGCCCGGCTTGCGAGCCGGACCCGGCGGGCGAAATCTGCGATGACGGCCTGGATAACGACTGCGACTCCCTGGTTGACGAGCTCTGCGGCGGGTACGTCTGCGAGCCCGATCCGGGTGGCGAGATCTGCGACGACGGCCTGGACAACGACTGCGACGGTGTGGTGGACGAGGGCTGCGGCTGCGGCGGCCGGAACTCACAGCCCTGCTATCCGGGCCCGCCCGAGACCCGCGGCATCGGACCGTGCCACGACGGCGAGCAGCAGTGCGTGATGCTGGGCGAGGGCTGGGGTGAGTGCGTGGGCGCGGTGCTGCCCACCCCCGAGGTCTGCGGCGACGGCGTGGATAACGACTGCAACGGTCTGGTCGACGAGGGCGGCATCGGCCAGAACTGCTGCGGCACCTGCGGCCCGGAACCCGAGGAGGTCTGCGACGGCATCGACAACGACTGTGACGGGCGGATCGACGAGGGCACGCTCAACGCCTGCGGCGAGTGCGGAGAGAACCCGGAGGAGGTCTGTGACGGGGTTGACAACGACTGCGACGGGCTGATCGACGAGGGCACGCTCAACGCCTGCGGCACCTGCGGCGAGCCCTGCTACACCGAGACGTACACCGACGGCGACGACTGGGACAGCGGCGAGATGGACCAGGTGGTGCCCGACCCCGACGACGACGGCGCGCTGGTGCTGGAGCAGGGCGAGGAGGCGATGCCCTATATCTGGATCGCCAACACCGCGGACAACCAGGTGGTCAAGATCGACACCACCACTGGACAGCGCTTCGGACCCTACGACGCCCGCGGCTGGTCGCCCTCGCGTACCTCGGTGGCGCTCGACGGCTCGGTGTGGGTCGGCAACCGCGGCTGCGAGCACGTGCTCGAGGACTGCGACGGGGGCAACCCGACGCACGGCAACGCGGTGCACCTCGACGTGGACGGCAACCTGATCTGCCGCGCCGACATCTCGAGCCATGAGATCGCGGTGCGGGCCGTTACCCAGGACAAGCAGGGCAACGCCTGGCTCGGCGCCTGGGACGGCGGCAAGATCTACAAGGTCTCGGGCACCGAGGTCGAGCCGGGCAACCCGCCGCGCTGCAAGATCCTGCAGGAGGTCGATCTGGAGGGCAGCCAGGCGTACGGCGCCGCCGTGGACGGCACCGGGCACCTGTGGATCGCCACGATGAACTTCGGCCCGGTGCTCAAGATCGACACCGCCACCGGCGCGATCGCCAAGAAGGTCGACATGAAGGGCGTGGCCACGTACGGCATCGCGATCGACCGGCGGGATAACCCCTGGTTCGGCGTGTTCAGTGATCGCGAAGGCGGCGCGATCAAGATCGACACCAGCACCTACGAGGTGACCCGGTACAAGCAGCCCGGGATCGACAGCTGGACCCGCGGCGTGGCCGTGGACCTGAATGGCGACGTGTGGGTCGCCAACTACCACGCCAACTCGGTGTCCAAGCTCCGCGCCAGCGACGGTCAGCGGCTGGGCACCTTTGGCGTGGGCACCGGCCCGCTGGGTATCGGCGTGGACCGCGACGGCAACATCTGGGCCGTGAACCTCGACGGCAACAGCGCGACCAAACTGAGTCCGGGCGGCCAGGTGCTGGACACGTACGAGACCGGCAACACTCCGTACAGCTACAGCGACATGACCGGCGTGCAGCTGCAGAGCATCACCCACCGCAACGGCACCTGGACCGTGGACTTCGACTCGGGCCGCAAGTACGCGGTGTGGGACGCGGTGGAGTGGGACGGCGACACGCCGCAGGGCACCGAGATCCGCATCCGCGCCCGCAGCGCTCCGGACCGCGGCGGCTTGGCCACGGCGGCCTGGACCGCGCAGTACAGCAGCTCGCCGGCCGAGATCCACGGCGAGGTGCCGATCGGCCGCTGGCTCCAGGTCGAGGTGCAGCTGTGGACCAGCGTGCACGGCGTGTCGCCGACCCTGCGCGAGGTGCGGGTGCTGTGGCAGCGGCCATGATGCCTTTCGGCTAGCGACAATCCGGATTCAGCAGAGCCCCGGTGTACAGATCCGCCGCGTGAATGTCCCAGCCGCCCGGGTTCCAGCAGGAGTTGCCGGCCCGGGTCCCGGCGCCGAAGAAAACGGGCACGATGCTCTCATCGAGCGCCACACCCGCCGGGTCGCCGAGCAGGCCGGGGCTGTGGTTGCAGGGTTGCAGCCAGCGGTCCGCGGCCGGCTCGAGCTCGGCGATCAGGCCCAGATCGCGTGCCAGGAGGTAGAAGCGGAGCTTCTCGAGAGCTCTGCCCGCCTGGCAGACGGCGAGGAACCGCTGCGGCCGCGGGAGGTGCACGAAGTCGCAGGCGCCCACCCCGTCGAGCACTGGCTGCCCGTCGTTGCACAGGGAGAAGCTCGCGCCCAGGTCCGAGGACTCGGCCGCGAGGACCTCTTTGTTCTCCCCGAACTTGCGGGAGTGAAAGACCAGGATCCGGCCGGCGAGGATCACGGCGCTCGGCTGGTCGAGATCGTCCCCGGGATCCAGCAGCGGGATCACGGGCCGTCTCTCGCTGGCGTGCTCCCAGGCGATCCCGTCCGCGGAGCGGGCGAGGAAGATCTGGTAGTGCAGGTCCGGCGTGCGCGCGGCGTCCTCCGAGGTGAAGAACATCAGGTACTGCCCGTCCTCGGTCCGCACGACCGCCGGGGAGCCCGCGACCTGTCCCTGGTACGGCGGGCCGGCCCCGTTGAGCACCTCGACCGGCTCGCTCCAGGTCGCCCAGTCGTTCGACCGCGCGTGGAACACCGCATCCAGGCCGGTGCCGCCCTGGCCGCACCACCACAGGCGCAGGCTGTGGCCCCTGTCGAGCATCATCGACGGGCCGTAGTCGTAGGCGCCGCCCCGGGCCAGGGCCACACCCCGGCCCTGCACGCCGCCGGGCGGCACGTCGCAAATGTTGTCGTCGCAGGCGCAGCACGCAGCGGGATCAGTGCTTCCCACGTTGCTGCAATACCCGCCGGCGTACCCGGCCGCACGGCAGGCCTCGCCGCAGCCCTGTCCGGGCGCGAGGCAGCCCTCGCAGCGCGGCGGCGAGCAGTTGGGAAGGCCGAGATCGTCGCTGCAGGCGCCGTTCACACAGCGCTGGCAGACGCGGCAGTCGGCGTGGGCGCGGCAGACATCCGTGCTCGAGCGCTCGCAGCGGGTGGCCGCAAATGCGAGCAGGATTGCACATGGCAGCAGTCCGCTGTGCCGGACACGGGCTGCGGGCTGATCCCGATGAGTACTCACGACACGAAGATAGGTTCCGCTGCGGCGGACGTCAAATGTGCTCGGAGCGCGGTGCTACCAGCAGTAGCAGTCGATCCCGCCCACGCCCTTGGTGCCGCAGTCGTACGACGAGGTGCCGACACAGGAGGAGTGGCCCCAGGCGCAGATCGTGTTGCAGGTTTCGGAGCCGTTGTTGCCGTGGTCCCACACGCAGTACCGGTCCTGAAAGCAGAAGCGGTCGCCGTCGCAGGTTCCGCAGGCGTGCCCGCAGCCGTCCAAGCCGCAGGCGTCGTGGCTTGCGCAGTCCGGTTCGCAGCAGGCGCCGTCGATGCAGGTCGCGGATCCGCAGTCCTCGCGGATGAACTCGGCGTTGCCGCAGGAGTCGAACCACCACACGTCCCCCTGGTGGCAGCTGGAGCGGTCCATGCTGAAGGGCTGGCAGCGGTGGTCCAGACACTGGCCGGCGCAGCCGCTGCAGTTCCCGCAATCGATCTCCCCGCCGCAGCCGTCGTCGGCCGCGCCGCAGTCGTACGCCAGCTCGGCGCAGGACAGCGGGCGACAGCACTGGCCTGCCAGGCCGCAGGTCTCGCCCGCGCGGCAGCAGTCCGTGCCGCAGCAGATCGTGGGGCAGTCGTTGGCAGGGCAGGGGCTGCCACAGCCGTTGTCGGCGCCGGCGCAGCGGCCGGCGCAGGAGGGCTCGCAGGGCCCGTCCTCCTCGCCTTCGCGGTCTGCCGCAGCATCGCCGGGCGAGTCGGCACCGTCGACCGGCGAGTCCGCAGAGTCAGCCGCGTCGGTTGCAGCATCGGCGTCCTCGCCATGGGCTTCCGTCTTTGCCTCGGGCTCCGGAACCAGCTCGTCGGCCTCGCCGCCCGCGTCCCGGTCGGACTCGGCGCGGGCGTCGTCATTCGGCCCGGGCCTGCGGCAGGTCGAGTCCACGCAGATCTGGCCCGAAGGGCAGTCGGCGTCCGTGGCACACGAGCTGTCGTCGCAGCCGCCCGCGGTCCAGGACAGGGTCAGCAGCATCAGCAAGGCGGCACGGTGATCCACGCGCTGTGCTCCTCGGAAACTCAATGCCAGGCCAGACACTGACCTGGGGTGTCGTCGTCGAGAAAGCCGTAGTTGCGGCCCATCCAATACGCCACCTGGAAATCTACGCCCGGGTACGTGATCTGCGGCGTGGCCTCCAGGTACAGCCCCCAGGGATTGCGCTGCCAGATGAAGTCGCTGGACACGCGCTCGGCCACGTCCACGGCCTTGTCGCGCGTGGTCTGGTTGTCGCAGCCGTCCTCATGGGGCAGGTAGCGCGCGTCGTTGCGCAGATCGACGAGGACCTTGACCCGCGGCGGCGGCGGGAATCCGGGGAGCTGCTCGCCGGCGACGGTCACCGCGCCGGCATAGCGCGAGGCGTCGAACACACCGTACATGTAGAAGAAGAAGCAGTTCTTCGTGTGCTCGTGCTCGGGCCACATCCGCGCGTGCACCACCTCGTCGAGGATGCGCTGGCGCAAGGTCGCGTCCTGCTCCAGCCGCACCCAGTTGAACAGCGGCTCCATCACGATGTTGTTGGCGTAGTACTTGTTCCCGCAGTCGTCGGTGTAGAACCAGCCGTCGGCCACGCCGATCCAGTCGCTCACGTTGCCGCCCTGGTCGCTGGGGTTGTCGAGGTAGTAGTCGCGGAAGGCCTCGTGCTGCGCCTCGTACCCGGGCACTCCGTCGGTGACCCGCATCGCCACCTTGAGGAAGGAGGGCAGCATCACCGCGCTGTCCGCGCGGGGCACGTTGGTCAGCCAGCCAAAGCCCGGCACCTGGCTCAGGAAGTCGGCCCAGTTGGGCATGAACTCCTGGAAGCCCTTCATCAGGGAGTTGTCGAAGTTGTCGGTGTCGAGCGAGATGTGGATCGCGCCGTCCGCGGTCATCTCGTTCATGCACAGCACAACGTGGCGCATCGTGACCTCGCGCTGCGGCCAGTCCGTGCCGTTCCAGGTGATCTGCAGTCTGACCTGGCGGGATTTGATCAGCTCTCCGACGAACTCGACCACGTCGTCGCGGATCAGCTCGCGGGTGGCCTCATCGTGCGCACCCAAAGCCTCGTACGCCAGGGCATAGCCCAGCATCACGCCCTGGTACTGATCGCGGCTGATGTCGCCCATCACGTCGTACGAGGTGCCCTCGTACTCGACACCGCAATAGTGATACGGATCGTCGCAGTCCAACTCGGTGTTGCTGTGCTGGCCCGAGGGCGCGGCCCAGCGCTGCAGCACGCCGGGTGCGCCGATCACGTTGAAGCACAGGTGCAGGTGGTTCACCAGTTCGATCACATTGGCGCGGGCGTCAGCCGAGCCGGTGGCCATCAGGCGCAGCGCCTCAGCCGCGAGGTACGTGCCGGTCCAGATCGTGGAGTCGCCCAGGCCGCTGTGAAAGGCGATGTCCTCGTACGTGCCCGGGTCGTAGTAATGCGCGTTGGAGATCCCTCCGAAGTAGATCGCATCGCGCCAGATCCACATGTTGTACGCCCGGGAGCGGTCGTGAAGGTTGGTGTCCGGATCGGGCGAGACCCAGGAACCCGAGGCCAGATCGTACAGCTCGCAGGTCTCGCCGCCCAGGCCGTCTCCCAGGTTGCAGGCGTCGGCGCAGGCGTTGTGCACGCACTCGCCGGCAAGGCAGCCGCGGCCGTTGCTGCAGGTCTCGTCCTGCCAGCGCCGGCCCTGGGCCGTGTCCGCGCAGAAGCGGCGCTGCAAATGGTCGAGGCACAGGGTCTCGCCTTGCGGGCATTCGTGGGTCAGGTCGGTGTCCGAGTCGGTATCCGAGTCCGTATCCGAGTCCGTATCCGAGTCCGTGTCCGTGTCGCTGTCAGAGTCCGAGTCAGCGTCGGAGTCGGCGTCGGAGTCGGTATCAGCGTCCGAGTCGGTATCAGCGTCGGAGTCGGTATCAGCGTCCGAGTCGGTATCAGCGTCGGAGTCGGTATCAGCGTCGGAGTCGGTATCAGCGTCGGAGTCGGTATCAGCGTCCGAGTCGGTATCAGCGTCCGAATCGGTATCCGTGTCCGAATCGGCGTCGGCATCACCGCTCTGGCTGCCATCAGTATCGCAACCGCCTGCACCACACAGCGCCAGGCAGAGTACAACCAGCAACAAGGTGTCGCGCAACCTGAACTTCAAGGCATAACATTTTAATAACATTAGACTTTTCTTCTTCCCTTGCGTGGCAGCAGCTGAACCCGTGCGCCGCATTCTGCAGCATAGACCCGCACCTCCAGCACCGTCAACCGGGTCCTTGCGGGAGCGCGCCACCGCTTCCGGTTGACGGCAGCTTGGCTCGCGGTCCATGTTCACGAGCGAAGATCCGCTCGCCGGAGGGAGATCCAGATGGGCAGGAAGATCCCTTGCATTGCGCTGCTGATCCTGCTGACCCTGCCGGCCTCGGCCGGCGAGGTGGTGGGCGACGGGTTGCTCGCCTTCATCGCCTTTGACGAGGGCAGCGGCGACCTGTCCGCGGACCTCACCGGCAAGGGACACCACGCCGACCTGGTCAACGCGTCCTGGGGCGCGGGGTCCGTGAGCCTGGACCAGGAGGGCGAGAGGATCCTGGTCCGCACCGACGCGTCCCTGCGCAGCAGCTCCTTCACCTATGACCTGTGGTTCGAGGCCGGCTCCACCTCGGGCAAGGGCCGGATCCTGACCCAGGCCAAGCAGGTCGGCGGCAAGGGCGCCGACGTGCTGGAGCGCAGCCGGCACGTGGCGATCCGCATCAACAACCCGGGCGCCGTGTTCCGCGAGCCCACCGTGGGCTCGCGCTCCAACGACGGCCCGCCCGACCACTGGGGCACCAGCGAGGACCGCTTCAGCCGGGACAGCGGCCCGGAGCACCTGGTGATCGTCCACGACGCGGACGCCAAGACGGTGCGGATGTTCCTCGGCCTGCAGGGCCAGGCGCTCAAGTTGACCTTCGAGGCGGTGTACGACGGGTCGTACGACGTGGACAGCGGCCCGATCGGACTGGGCAACTTCTCCGAGGACGACCGGGTGTTCGACGGCCGGTACTATCAGTTCGCGTACTATGACCGGGTGCTGGGCTTCGAGGCGGACGCCAGCCGTAGCGTGACCGGCGGAGAGGTGCAGCACAACCATGCGGCCGGCAGCGCGGCCGAGATCCCTGGCGCAGGCGACTCGGATACGGACACGGATGCTGACACGGACTCCGACGCGGACACGGACTCTGATACGGACGCCGACACGGACGCCGACACGGACGCCGACACGGACGCCGACGCTGACACGGACTCTGACACAGACGCCGACATGGACGCGGATACGGACACGGACTCTGACACGGACACCGATCCGGTCAACCAGCCGCCGAGCTTGAGCTTCAGCCGGCCTGCGCCGGGCGGCACCAGCACGGCGGACCAGAGCTTCGAGCTGCGGTTCCAGGCCGCGGACCCGGACGGGGACCCGCTGTCCATCGAGCTGTTCGCGATCCGGGCCGACGGTGCAGGCGATCCGGAACCCATTGCCGCGGGCCTGGCAGGCAGCGAGACCAGCTTCACCTGGGACACTGCCGCGGTCGATGCGGGCGAGTACCGCATCGGCGCCACGGTCCGGGACGGGGTCAACGAGCCGGCGCTGTTCGAGGCCGACGGAACAGTGACCGTGGACCACGGCGGGTCTGGCGGCGGCGATTCGGGCGGCTGCGGCGCGGTCGGCGCGGGCAATTCCGCGGCAGCGTGGCTGATGCTGGTGCTGCTGGGCCTGGCATCGATCGCCGGCCGTGGCCTCCGCGGGCTTCAAGCCCGCGGAACGGCAGGCCGGCTCCTGATGCTCCTGACAGCGGCCCTGCTCGTCGCCGCTGGCTGCGGCGACAATGGCAGCGGGGAAAGCGGATGCCCGGCTGACGCGGAATGCCAGAGCGACGCGGACTGCGGCGCTGGCGAGCGCTGCCGCGACTGCCAGTGCCAGCCCGGGCTGTGCCTGACCGACGAGGACTGCCCCGGCAGCATGACCTGCGATCCAGAGGCGCATGTGTGCACGGGCGGAGACGCGGACACCGACACCGACGCGGACACTGACGCTGACTCCGACGTGGACACGGACGCGGACACCGATGCTGATACCGACGTGGACACCGACGCGGACACCGACGCGGATACGGACACGGACACCGACACGGATACCGATGCGGACACGGACACCGACACTGACACCGGAGCGCCAGACCTGCTGTTCTGGGAGGGCTTTGACACCGATCCCTTCACCAGCGGCCGCTGGGGCGTGTACTACGACGACTGCTCCGAGGCCCGGCCGGGCACGGTGGACTACTCCACCGACCAGGACGGCTGCGGCGGGCCCGGAGGGTACGTGCACCGCGAGTACCGCGGCGATCGCTGTATCGTGTACCAGGGGCCGGCCTTTACCACGGCCGGTTACATGGACCTGGAATTGAGCTTTGCCTATCGCCTGGCCGGCGAGAGCATCGGCGTGTCCGTGCTCGAGGACGGCGCCTGGACCGGAGAGCTGGCCACGGCCACGGGCTCGGGCATGAACGCCTGGGCTCTCAAGGAGAAGATTCCACTCGACGGCGTGGTCACGGGCATCCGTTTCTGGCTCCGCTCGGCCAGCGACGACACGGCACGCCGCCTGGACTGCATCGGCATCAGCGGCGTGCCCGAGTGCCAGCCGCGGGTCGGCATCACGTCCCAGCCCGCGACGGCCCAGGTCTGCCCCGGGGAGACCGTCACCTTCGATGTCACGGCCACGGGCAGCAACCTCGGCTATCGCTGGCAGAAGGACGGCGCCGACCTGTCCGACGGCGGCCGCATCTCGGGCGCGCAGACAGCAAGTCTGAGCATCGACAGTGCAGCGGCGTCCGACGCCGGCGCGTACCGCTGCGTGGTCAGCGGCGACTGCGGCACCGCGGTCTCGAGCGCGGCCGCGCTCACCGTGGCTGCCGCGCCCACCATCACCGAGCAGCCTCGCTCGCAGACCAGCTGCGAGGAGGGCCGGGCGAGCTTCTCGGTCTCGGCCGCGGGCTCGGGCACGCTGGGCTACCAGTGGCGCATGAACGGCGTGGATCTCTCGGACGGCGGCCGCATCTCGGGCGCCACCAGCGCCACGCTGACCATCGACCCGGTTCAGGCCGGCGACGCGGGCGCGTACACCTGCGAGGTGACCGACGACTGCGGCAGCACGATCTCGAGCACGGCTATGCTCTCGGTCACCGCGCAGTGCCTGGGCGTGAGCACGGACGGGCACTACATCGAGTATCAGGGAAAGCGACTGCTGATGCTCGGCGACAGCGGAACCCAGTGCGTGATGCAGAACAGCAACCTCGACCACCGGCTGTGGATCGACCACTGCCACGAGCGCGGTGTGCGGGCCGTGCACATCTGGTCCTTCGTGCCCCCGCGCCAGAAGCAGGACGGCAGTCAGGTCGAGGGTCGCTGGGGCTACGTGTATCCCGGGATCACGCCCTGGGCCCGGCGCGCAGGCGGCCCCAGTGCTGCAGACCAGCTCCCACAGTGGGATCTGAAGGCCTTTGACGAGGGCACGGACGGCGACCTTACCAGGTACTGGCCGCGGCTGCGCGACCTGTGCTCGTACGCGGCGAGCAAGGACATCCTGCTGGGCATCACCGTGTTCTTCGGCTGGCCCAAGCACAGCGACGACTGGGAGTTTCATCCGCTGAACGCGAGCAACGGCGGGCACCTGACCGACAACGACGACGCCGTGCGGATCGCCTCGCCAGGCACCGAGGTGCTTCACGAGACGTGGTCCGACGGCTGGTCCGGGGCCAAGAAGACCCAGTGGGTCTGGGAGCGGCTGTCGCAGAAGTTCATCGACGAGACCGAGGCCTACGGCAACGCCTTCTTCGTGTTCATGGACGAGCACAGCTACTCCGAGGGCAACGGCGGCGACCACTTCGCCGACTTCTTCCGCAGCCGCGGGCAGCTGTGGGTCGACTGGGACGCGCGCCGCGGGAGCGTGGACGCGGTGTTCGAGAAGGTCACGGGCAGCGACGACAAGAACCAGGACACGGTGAGCTACTTCGGCCGCAGCCCGGCGCGGCCCTTCCTGATGCTGGAGAAGGAGCCGTACCGCGGCCAGGGCGTGCGCGAGTCGATCTGGACCATGGCCGTGGCCGGCGGGCACTACTTCTTCCACGGCGACTACGAGCAGGAGCACCAGCGGATGGGCATCATGGGGTACGACCCCAACGTGAGCGTGCCCGGAGGGCTGGCCGACGACCGGTACGGCTCGTACAAGCGGACCTGGCTCGGCCACGCCAGCCGCCTGTTCAACCAGCACGTCGAGGAGCTCGGCGGGATGGCGCCGCGCAACGACCTGTCCAGCGGCGAGGCGTACTGCCTGGCCGATCCGGGGCGGGAGTACGTGGTGTACTCCAAGGACGGGGCGTCGCGGAACTTCAGCCTCGACCTCTCGGCCGCGGCCGGCAAGACGCTGAGCGCCAGGTTCTACGACCCGCGGACCGGACAGCTCAGCGGCACGACCACGGTGACCGGCGGAGGATCGCAGGCCTTTACCAAGCCCAGCTCGGATGACTGGGCGCTGCACGTCGTGGTATCGGACTGACCTGGCTTCCCGGTGTGGATCGAGGGCTGATGCAGGAGGTGTACGTTGAAGACGGTGAGGAAACTACTCGTGGTGCTGGCAGCGGTCGCATTGCCCCTGGCCGGCTGCGGCAGCGGCTCTGAAGGGGATGCTGACACGGACGCGGATACCGACACGGACGCGGATACCGACACGGACGCGGATACCGACACGGACGCGGATACCGACACGGACGCGGATACCGACACGGACACCGACACGGACACCGACACGGACACCGACACGGACACCGACACGGACACCGACACGGATACGGATACCGACACGGACACCGACACGGATGCCGACACGGACACCGACACGGACACCGACACGGACACCGACACGGACACCGACACGGACACCGACACGGATACCGACACGGATACCGACAGCGATACGGGTCCGGGCCTGCCGTACCCGGACCGGGACGACTATCAGATCAAGGGAATCCAGCCTGACTTCTGGCCCAATCCGGAGGAGATCGCGGGCAACGCCACCGGCGCCGTGGCGATGAACATGGTCTGGGCCTCCTGGGAGCCGAGCCGCAAGAGCCCGCCCTGCGGCGGCTCCGAGGTGGAGTACGAGGGCCATTGCTTCCGCGTGACCACGAACGTGGACGATGCGATCCGCTGGTACACCGCCCGCGGGGTGTTCGTCACCGGCGTGGTGTACGGCGTTCCCGAGTGGGCCCGCACCGGCAACACGGGCTGCTCGCCGATCACGGCCGGCTTCGAGATGTTCTGCACGCCGGATGATCCGGCCGACTACGGCCGCTTCGCCGGCATGATCGCCCGGCGCTACAACGGGCTCAACGGCCACGGCCGCATCACCGACTTCGTGATCCACAACGAGGTCAATGCCAACGACTGGTTCGACATCGGCTGCGGTCAGGGCGTGCCCTGCAACCAGGAGGACTGGATCCAGACGTACGCCGACAACTACGCCGCGGCGTACGACCAGATCAAGTCCCATCAGGGCGCGGCCAAGGTGCTGTTCAGCTTCGAGCACCACTACGACACCGACTTCGACCAGCCCGCGGACCAGCATGCGCTGATCTCGGTGAAGACCTTCATCCGCGGGCTGGACGCGCGGCTGGGCGACCGCCAGTGGCAGGTGGCGTACCACCCGTACGCGCCCAACCTGTTCTCACCCGAGTTCAGCACCGAGGACCTGCCGCGGGTGACCTACGGCAACCTGGGCATCCTCGCCGGCTGGCTGCGCGCCGAGTTCCCGCACAAGCCCCACACCTGGGAGATCGAGCTGACCGAGAGCGGGATCAACTCGGGCGACCAGTCGAGCGAGGCGCTGCAGGCGCCGGCGGTATGCGACACCCTCCGCAACGTGCTGGGTACGCCCGGGATCATCAACTACATCTACCACCGGATGAAGGACCACCCGGCCGAGGGCGGGCTCAAGCTGGGCCTGGCCCGCGTGGACGGCACCCTCAAGCCGGCCTGGGCGGTGTGGGCGCTGGCCAACCGGGCGGGCAGCCTCGACTGCGGCTTCGAGGACGTGCCGTACACCCGGCTGACGCGCTACTACAAGCAGTGGCGCGGACACTGGAACTCGACGCGCCTGCCGCCGGAGAGCGACTACGACGTGGAGGCCTCGTGGCGGCTGCTGCGGCACGCGGCGCCGGGCACGCGGATGCTGTACGAGTGCAAGGTGCTGACCCACACCGTGGTCACCGATGACGTGAACTGCGAGGGCAACCTCAACATGGGCCCGCTGGGCTACGCGTACATCGAGCAGCGGGCGGGCACGGTGCCGATCTACCGCTGCCGGGTCGGCGACAGCGGCATCGACCACTTCGTCTCCGGAGAGGCCGACTGCGAGGGCCACAACAGCGAGGGATTGCTGGGGTACGCGCTGCCCTGACCTTCATCGAAACGCCTCCGCCTCCAGGTTGACACCGGCCCCGCGCTGCGGCTACCGTGCAACCACAGCCGGAGGTGAAGATGCTCGATCGGCGATTGCTGCTGGCTTCGATGCTCATCTTGCTGGGAGGCGGCCTGCTGGCCTGCGGCGGCAGGTCCGCGATCGAGGGGCCGCGCTACACGACCAGCAACATCTGGTTCGAGCGGACGGACAAGGTCCAATCGACCAATTACCAGAAGGGCGCGCTGCTCCCGGCCGGCACCAAGGTGCGGATCGATGGCATCCGCAAGAACAAGTACATCCTCTTCACCAACCTGGAAACCGACGTCCAGATCCGCCTGCTGTTCGTGATCAAGCACCACCCGGGCCTGAACTTTGACGCCTACCTGCAGCGGCTGTTCGGCGAAAAGGATCGCGAGGCGCTGCTCGCCGGGTTCAGCGACGCGGAGCGGGCCGCGATCGAGCGCGGCGAGGTCGAGCCCGGTATGTCCCGCGAGGCCGTGCTGGTCTGCAACGGGTACCCGCCCGAGATCGGTACGGCCACGCTCAAGGCCAACAAGTGGAAGTACTGGCGGAATCGTTTCGTGACCTACCACGTCACATTCGAGGACGACCAGGTCGTGGACGTCGGAAGACGATAGGCGGAGCGAGCGTGGCTGCCGGCACCCCCGTCACCGAGCCCGAGTTCGTGGAGCTGTGCCGCAAGGGCACGGTGGTCACCGGTGAGATGCGCATGCCCGAGGACCTGGCCTACTTCGAGGGCCACTTCCCGGGCGCGCCGCTGCTGCCGGCCGTATCGCAGGTCCGCTTCGTGCTGCTGGCGATCGAGCGCGCGCTGGAGCGGCCGGTACGGTTCCGGCGCCTCGGGCGGACCAAGTTCACCGCCCGGATCCTTCCCGGCGCGACCATCGGCTTCCGGATCCAGGTCGACGAGAAGCGCGGCGAGGCCAGCTTCCTGCTCAGCGAGGGCCGCAAGGACGTGTCCAACGGGAGGCTCTGCTTCCACGGCGGAGGCGAGGAATGACCGAGCAACGCAAGAGCACCACCCGCAGGCTGCCCAAGATCCGCCTGGACAAGAACACCGGCCGGGTCCAGGTGGTCGGCGTGGCCGAGTTCGACGTGCTGCTGAACGAGACCGACGCGCTGGGCATCGTGTGGCATGGCCACTACCTGCGCTACTTCGAGGCCGCGCGGACCGACCTCGAGCGCAGGCTGGGTATCGACCTGGTGAAGCTCTACAACGAGGGCTTCGCCCTGCCAGTGGTGGGAACGAGCTGCCGCTTCCTGTCGCCGATGCGGTACGGCGACACCGGCTTCTGCCGGGCCCACGTGGCCAAGGGCCACCGCAGGCTGGAGATCGCGTACGAGCTGCAGAACACGAAGACCGATACCATTGCAGCCACCGGGGCCACGATCCAGGTGGCGATGAACCGGGAGACCTTTGAGCTCTGCATGGACCTGCCGGAGTCGCTCAAGCGCTGCCTGGAGCCTGTGCTGTAGCGGGCTGCTGCTGCTCGGCTCGCTGGCCCGGGCCGACGAGGGCTCGCCCTGCGCACAGCACGCCGAGCTGGCCAAGCGCTTCAGCAAGATCGAGACGATGCGCTCGCGCTACCGCGAGGACAAGACGCTGAACATGCTCGAGGAGCCGCTGGTCTCCGAGGGGCGGATGTTCTATCAGCGGCCGGACCGGATCCACCAGGCGATCGAGAAGCCCAGCGTGCAGAAGGTGACGATCAGCGGCGGCAAGATCACCATCGAGCACCCGGGGCTGAAGCACCGCGAGACGCTGGACCTGACCGCCAACCAGACCGCCGAGACCATCGTGCGCAGCATCCTCGAGGTGATGAGCGGTAAGGTCACGGTGCTGGCAGACAAGTACGAGTGCACCGTGATCGAGCGCAAGGACCGGCTGGACCTCGACCTCAAGCCCCGCCTCGAGCCGCTGAGCAAGCTGATCGCACGCATCGAGGTCACCCTGAGCAACGACCTCACGGTGCGCACCGTGAAGCTCACCGAGACGGGCGGCGACCACTCGCTGCTGACCTTCAGCGAGGTGGTGTACGACAAGCCCTTCACCGCGAAGGAGCTCGAGACGTACTTTGCTCCGTAATCCGGTCAACCTGGCACGGGCGGTCCTGCTCCTGGCGCTGGTCTTCGTGGTCTGGCGGTCGGTGAGCGGATTCGAGCTCGAGACCGACATCACGCGCTTCCTGCCCGAGGGCGAGGAGCAGCAGCGGCTGGCCCTGTCCAGGCTGGTCCGCTCCAGCGGCCTGGCGCAGAGCATGCTGGTCGATCTCGAGCTGCCCGACGGACTGGAGGACGTGGAGCAGGCCTTCCAGCTCTCCGACGCGATCGCGGACAAGATGCGCTCGACCGGGATGTTTGGCAGGGTGACCAACAAGGCCGAGTCCGACTGGGGCGAGGCGATGTACAACCTGTACTTCCCCCGGCGGATGGCGCTGATCTCGGATCGGCCCGAGCAGGAGATCCCGCGGCGGTTCTCGGAGCAGGGGCTGGCCGAGGCGCTGGAGTCGCTCAAGGCGCAGCTGAGACTGCCGTCGGCGTTCATGCTCAAGCGGCTCGTGCCCGCGGATCCGCTGCTGCTGTTCACGGAGAGGATGAAGACGCTCCAGGCCCAGGGCAGCAAGATGATGGCGCCGCTGTGGCGCGAGTACTTCGCCTCGGCTGACCGCAAGCACCTGCTGATCATCGCCAGGACCAGGGCCGGGCCGATGGAATCAGCGGCCCAGCACCTGGTCATGGCGCTGATGGGCGACCTGAGGACCGAGGCGCGGGCGGATCCCGATACCTTCGGCGGCGAGTACAAGCTGACCTACACCGGCGTCAACCGCTTCGCCGTGGAATCCGAGCAGCGGATCAAGGGCGACATCAGCTGGGCGATGTGGTTCTCGAGCATCGGTGTGATCCTGATCTTCTTCGTGTTCTATCGCCGCCTGCGCTTCCTGCCGCTGGTGATCGCACCCCTGGGCTTTGGCATGGCCGCCGCGCTCGGCGTGACCCTGGCGGTGTACGGCAAGATCCACGGGCTCACGCTGGCCTTTGGCAGCACCCTGCTCGGGATCTCGATCGACTTCCCGGTGCACCTGCTGAACCACATGCGGCTCTCGCAGGAGCAGAACCCCGGGACGGCGAGGGCCAACTGGCGGCGGCTGCACTGGAGCCTGACCCTGGGCATGGGCACCACGCTGATCGGTTTCGTGATCCTGCTGGTCTCCGAGTACCCGGGTGTGCGCCAGATCGCGCTCTTCGGCTCGGTGGGCGTGGCCTCGGCCTTCCTGTTCGCGGTGGCCTTCCTGCCGCTGCTGCGGCGCTGGGTCACGGAGAAGCAGCCCCCAGGTGTGGGCGTGGGCGAGGCGCTGACCCGGATGGCCGATGGCGTGCGCAGGCGCCGCGCCGTGATCCTGGTGCTGCTGGCGCTGGCCGCGGTGGCAGCCGGCGTGCCGGCGGCCACGGGTGGCTTCGAGCTGGAGCACGACCTGCGCAACCTGCAGGCCGCGGATCCGCAGACCCTGGCCGACGACGCGGCGATCAAGTCCCGCCTGCCCGGAGCCGAGTTCTCGCTGCTGCTGTTCGTGTCCGGCGACAGCCTGGAGCAGGCCCTGCAGCGCAACGACGCGCTGTTCCTGCGCCTCGGGCGGCTGCAGCAGGAGGGCCGCGTGGCCGCCTTCAACTCGCTGCACCCGCTGCTGCCGTCACAGGCCCTGCAGCAGCGCAACCTGGAGGCGCTGCGCGCGATCCCCGATCTGGAGCAGCGGTTCCGCGACGCGCTGGTCAAGGCCGGGTTCAAGGCCGAGGCCTTCGGCAAGCTGTTCGAGGCCCTGGCCGGAGTGCGCGAGGGACGCGTGTCCCTGCTCGACGCCAGAACCCTGCGGGACACGCGGCTCAGCGTGTGGACGAGCAACTTCCTCTTCGAGAGGGACGGGGTCCATCACGTGGTGACCATGGTCAGGGCCGCGGATCCGGGGGACACCCTGGAGGGTGCGCTCGGCCCGGAGGTGACCAGCTTCAGCGAGGTCGGGCTGGCCAGCTCGCTGTTCAGCGCCTTCCAGCAGGACGCGGTGAAGCTGATATTGCTGGGGCTGATCGCGATCACGCTGGTGCTGCTGGTGTATCATCGCCGGCTGGCGCATTCGCTCTCCTCGATCCTGCCCGCGATCCTCGCGGCGTGGCTCACGCTGGGGCTGATCGCGGCGCTGGGGGCGCGGATCAACTTCCTCCACGTGATGAGCTTCCTGCTCGTGCTGTGCATGGGGGTGGACTACGGGATCTTCGTGGCGGACAGCCTCAAGTCGCGGGGTGAGCGGGAGCTGCCCGTGGCCGTGCGCTCGGTGGCGCTGAGCGCGCTGACCACCTTCTTCGCCTTTGGCGTGCTGGGGGTTTGCCAGAATCCGGCGCTGCGGGCCGTGGGCCAGACCGCGGGGGTCGGGATCCTGCTCGCCTGCGTGCTGGCCGTGGTGGTAAACCTGGTGCTGACGCGAGGACAGGGCGATGCGTAGGTTGTGGCTGGCCTTGGTGGTGCTCATCCCGGCTTGTGCGGAGCACCCCGCGCAGCCGCCCGCGCTCGTCGATCCGATGGCCTTTGACGGCCCGGACCTGCGGCTCGAGCAGAGCATCCTCGGCCGCTTCTTTGGCCGCGATTTTCTGGCCAGGGGCGTGGTGGTGAAGCAGGGCCGCCGGCTCGACGTGTTCATGCTCACGCCCACGGGTCAGCGCCTGTACCACGTACGGCAGCAGGGCAAGCAGGTCGTGGTGCATGCAGCGGTCGACCCCTGGACCGGGATGGACCCGCGTTACCTGCTGCGCGACGTGCGCTGGATGTTCTTCGAGCGCTGCCGCGGAGTCGCCGAGTGCCGCAAGGGGACGGAGGTCTTCATCGAGTCCACTGACGAGGCTTCGGGCCTGCCACGCAGGATGGACGTGCGCTCGGCCTCGGGCAACGTGGCGATCGTGTTCGAGGGCGCCTTCGAGTGCGGCGAGCACAGGGTGCCGAGGCGGGCCAGGCTGACCAGCGAGTCGGTGGACTACTCGATCGAGGCGCTGATGGAGCGCTGCAAGCTTCTCGGCATGGAGGAACAGTGATTCCCTCGCTACAACGAGGCGGGTTCTCTCAACCCGCTGCAGCTGCATCATCCAGATGAATCCGCTGCCCCTCGCGCCGCGCTAGTTCCAGAATGGCGCTTGAGTCATCGTTCTTCCACTGCTGCTCACCACAAGGCTGGGGCTCGATGCGGCTGTCCGTGCGAGCGGCCAATCGCCACAGCAAGTCAACCTCGCTCCGGTCTTTCAGATCGTCAAAACGTGGAGATACGACCAGCAGGTCGATGTCACTCCACCTGCCGGCCTGGCCGTTGACCTGGGATCCGAATACGACACCGAAGGTCACGGGCAGACCGGTGTCTGCCAGCGCGCGGAGGTAGGTCTGCACAGCCTCTACAACAGGTTGTTCAACCACTGAAAAACCTCTTCAGTCCGCTCCGTGTAAGAGCGAACCTCCTCTGGGCTCGGCTCTGGAGTGAGTTGCTCTGGATATCGGCCTTCGATGTTGAACGCATTCATATCTGCCAGAAGGTCAAGCTGCTTCTCGTCTGTCTCGAGTCCTGCCAGCTCCGAGAGGCGTACGAGATTGTGTTGCTTGGGCGCAAGATCGTTGGTGTTCTTGCACACATGCGCCTTCAGTAGCTTCTCGAGGGCGAGGTGGGCGAAGAACAGCCCGTGTCGGACATGACCCCGGTTGACCAGGTCTTGGGCGACATCCCAATCCTGCTGGGCGCTGTTCCTCCAGTGCGTAACCTGGTGCTGAATATCGACCATCGCTCCGAGTGTACGGCCGGCATGGCCTGGAGTCAATCCGACTTCTTCTCCGGATCCCGGTACACCATGATCGTGCCAGTGCAGGCGACCTGATCGCCGAGGCTGACCTTACCCGAATACCAGCCGAAATCGCCGCGCCCGCGTTCTTCCTTCACCTCAACGTTGAGCGCCGAACCGACCGGAATCACGACGTCCTCGAAATCCATTCCCTGGATGCCGACCAGGTAGCCGTGGTGCACCTCCGTCCCCAGCAGCAGGCCGCGATACCCGAGGAAGGCGGCCGCGGCCTGGGCGATCATCTCCAGCATGGCTGGCGCCTCGAGCCGGCCGTCGCGCAGGAACAGGTGGTCCTCTTTGATATCGGCCTCGCAGCTCATGCCCGTGTCCTTGTCGAAGTCCACGATGCGGTCGATCAGCAGCATGGGTGGCCGGTGGGGGACCAGCTCCACGGGCTCGGGGTGAGGATCGAAGCGATCCATGGTCAGGGTCTCTCCACGACGACTCCGAGGACGTCGTGATCCTGATCCGAGCGAGTGAGGAGCAGCGATCGCCCGCCTCGCACCACCGTGTCGCTGGGGACCGGCGCATGCAGGAACCGGAGCAGCGAGAGCAGCCCGGAGCAGGGATTACGGAAATCTCCCAGCGGCTCCGGCTTGCAGCGAACGCCCTCCCAGCGGTGATCGCTGACCATGACCTGGGTGTCGTGCTCACTCGACCACTCGTGGATCCGCTCCAGCACCGTGGCCTGGTTGCTGGCGCGGGCGTGGAGAACGGCCGTGATCCGCGCCAGTGCCGGCCGGTCCTCGCGGGTCGACAGGAGCAGCGAGCCGCAGAGGTCGATCGTGCAGTGCGCGGGATCGGCCCACTGCGGCACCTCGATCGCCTCGTCACCGGCCACCAGCAGCACGTCCCGGGTGCCGGTCTGCAGCCGCGTCCAGGCTTCGAGCAAGCCGTACTCGAAGCTCAGCCAGCCCCGCGACACCGTGGTCGAGGGAAAGCGACGGCCCGTGGCAATGCCCCAGTACCCGGTGGGCGCGTTGTACACCGAGTTGTGGAACTGGCTCGGCGAGACCTTGCCCCGCTCACCCAGCAGGTCGTCCATGATCCGGCCGATGGTGTTGATCTCGCCATTGGCCGTGGCCCAGACCAGGGGCGCCTGTTCCCCGGGCAAACCCGCGCGCTCGAGCGCCTCTGTGCCGGTGCAAAACGCCATGGCCGACAGCCGGGTGATGCGCCGCTTGAGCTTCGGCGGCACGCGGCCCTCGGGCAGCTCGACCGTGGAGCCGGGCAGGGCAGGCGCGCCGGCCCGGATCCAGCCCTCCAGCGCGGGGATGCCGACCATGCCCGGTAGCATCAGCCCGTCGGCCAGGATGCGCACCTCGCTCACCGGGCTGCCCTCCCCAGCACCACGGCCGTGTTGTTGCCGCCAAAGCCGAAGCTGTTGGACATCACGAACCCGGGCGGATCGACCTGCCGGGCCTCGGCCAGCGGCGAGATGCCGAGCTCGGGGTCCGCGGTCTGCAGGTTGACGTTGGCCGGTAACAGCCCGGTCTCGAGCACGGCCAGGCTGATCGCGATCTCGAAGGCCGAGGCCGCGCCGAGCAGGTGGCCGGCGCCGCCCTTGGTCGAGCTGCAGCTCACGTCACGGCCGAAGAGCCGCGCCACGGACGCGGCCTCTGACGCGTCGTTGAGCGGCGTACCCGTGCCGTGCAGGTTGATGTACCCGATGCCGCCGGGCTCAAGACCCGCGTCGTCGAGCGCGGCGCGCATGGCCAGCTCGGAGCCGGTGCCGTCCGGATCGGGCGCGGTCATGTGGTGCGCGTCGAGGCTCGCGCCCACGCCCGCGAGAAAGGGCGAATCGCCGCCGAGCTCGCCAGGCTCGCGCTCGAGCACGAAGAAGGCCGCGCCCTCGCCCAGGCTCATGCCCTTGCGCTCCTGGTCAAAGGGCCGGCAGGGCTCGCCATCGACCACGCGCAGCGAACGGAACCCGGCGTACGTGGTGGCGCAGAGCGCCTCGGCGCCGCCAACGATCGCGGCGTCGCAGATCCCGGCGCGCAGCAGACCGGCCGCCGAGATGAAGGCGTTGGCGCCCGACGAGCACGCCGTAGAGTCGGTGAAGGCCGGCCCGTTCACGCCCGAGACCTGACGCACGAGACGGGCCACGCAGCCGAAGCTGACCAGGTTCTGGTAGTCGAATCCCGGCGGTGCGCCGCCGGGCACGAACATCGTTTCCAGCTCACGGAACCCCGAGGCAGAGGTAGCAGCAACCACGGCCACGCGCTCCGGGCCGTACGCCCGCTTGACCCGCTCGATCGGCTCTTCCAGGCGCGAGAGGCAGGCCCAGGCCAGCCGGTGGCAGCGGTCGTCGAAGGCCTCGGCGCCCGCGGGCAGGGCTTCCAGCTCGTCGCGCACCACGCCAACCGGGCAGGGCGTGTCAAAGGGCTGGCCGCTGTCGTGTGTCAGGGCGCAGCGGCCCGCCTGGAGCCCGGCGAGCAGGGCCTCGCGTCCCGCGCCGAGCGCGGAGATCGCTTCCCAGGCCAGAATGGGCAGGCGCGCCATGGTGGCAGGTTATTCCTCCGAGGCCGGATGTCAACCGCCTGCCGCTGGATTCGTTGAAATCCTTGCCAAAGGGACCAATCTATGTAAGAAACTCGGGCTCGCGGAGGTATCTGGGCCCCATGGTGCGCGGACTCGGCATAGACATCGTGGAGATCGAGCGGCTGCGGCGCAGCATGAGCCGCACCATGGGCTTTGCCGAACGGGTCTTCGACCCGGGCGAGATCGAGTACTGCCGGAGTATGGCCGATCCGGCGCGCCACTTCGCGGCCCGCTTCGCCGCCAAGGAGGCGGTGATGAAGGCCCTGGGCACGGGCTGGAGCCAGGGTGTGGCCTTCAAGGACATCGTGGTAGATCATCCCGAGGCCGGCCCGCCCGAGGTGCGGCTTTCCGGAGCCTCGGCCGAACGCTTCGCAGAGCTCGGCGGACAGCGGATCCTGCTCTCGCTGTCCCACGAGCAGACCTGCGCCGTGGCCACGGCGTTGATCGAGGGGGACTAGAGGTGGAGAGGCACAGTGGCTGACCTGACGAACGAGATCAAGGAGCTGATCGTCGAGGCGCTCGCGCTCGAGGGGGTCGAGCCCGGGGTGATCGAGACCGAGGGCCCGCTGTTCGGCGAGGGTCTGGGCCTCGACTCGATCGACGCGCTGGAGATCGCCGTGGCTCTCGAGGAGCGCTACAGCATCGACCTCGACACCGACGAGGATCTCAAACCGCACTTTTACTCGGTGGCGACGCTGGCCAAGCTCGTCGAGTCGCTGCGCTCGTCGAGCTGAACCCGGAGAGAGTGACCTGTCGGTCGAGGAGAATAAGGACCATTCCTCGGACGCGACCGGCGGGTCAGCGACCGACGCCGCGCCGAAACCGGGTTTCTGGCGCATCCTGTTCAATGTGCTGTGGGGCGTGCTGCTCGTCGGGTATCCGCTGATCGTCTTCGTGCTGCTGCGTCGCTACAGCGCCCGGTACGCCGCCCTGTTCCTGCTGGTGCTGTTCCTGCCCGGCTTCGTGCGCCGGGGGCTGCGTTACCGCGAAGGTCTGCTCACGGTCGCGTTCCAGGCCGCGGGCGTGTCGCTGCTGCTCGGGCTTGCCGCCCTCTTCGACAGTCGGGTGTTCCTGCTGCACCTGCCCGTGCTGATCACCCTGTTCCTGCTGGTCAGCTTCGCCTACACCCTGATCCGGCCGCCGACGATGATCGAGCGCTACGCCAGGCTGGGAACCCGGGATCTGACCGATGAAGAGGTTCGCTACTGCACCAGCCTGACCTGGCTGTGGATCGTGTTCTTCCTGTTCAACGGCCTGCTGATCGAGGGGCTGATCCTCTGGACCAGCTTCGAGATCTGGACCCTGTACGTGGGGGTGATCGGGTACCTGCTGGTGGGCTTGCTGTTCGCGCTGGAGCTGGTCTACCGTCGCTGGCGTTTCGGGCGCTTCGGTCTGGGCTGGCTCGACCGCAGCTTCAACCGGCTGTTCGGGCGTGCGGGGGACGGGGAGGGTGGCGGTGATTGAGCGGCGAAAGCTCCGCACCCTGGCTCACACCAGCGTGTTCTACGGCACCTTTTCCATTGCCGCGCCCACCCTGGCCTTCGGTGTGCTGCCGCCATTCCTGCTCGCCGGACGGGTCGATCCACGGGTGTACCGCCTGCTGTGGCGAGTAGCGCGGAGGTACTACCGGTTCTTCCTCGGCGCGCTGCAGGCCACGGGCGCGATACGCATGGATGTGCATTACGCAGATCGCGTCGACTTCTCCCGACCGGCCGTGTTCGTGGCCAATCATCGCACCCTGCTCGACGTGCTGATCCTGCTGGCCCTGGTCCCGGACGCGACCTGCCTGCTCAAGAGCACGGCCCTGCGTGCCGGGAGCGAGGACGCCGCCCCGCGGGGCACGATGCCCGGCATCTGGACGGCGTACATCTCGGCTGCGGTGAAGGGTCTGGGCTACATCCCGATGCCTGGCAACTGGAACGACCACCGCGCCCTGCTCCGCGTGCTGCGGGAATGCCGCGAGGCCCTGGTCGAACGCCAGCGCTCGCTGATCATCTTCCCCGAGGGCACCCGCTCGCCGGGCGCGCACATGCTGCCCTTCCTCGACCTGCCATTCAAGGCCGCGGTGGAGGCGGGCGTACCGGTTGTGCCGGTGGTGATCCACGTGGACCGGCCCTTCATGCCCAAGGGCAGCAACTGGATCGATGTGGAGCAGGCAGCGCGTTACCGCGTGGAGTTCCTCGAGCCGATCGAGCCCGGTCCGCGGGTGCGCACCAAGGACCTGAGCTACGAGAGCCGCCGCGCGATCGGCAGGCGCCTGCGGCGGATGGACGCCGAGTTCGGCAGCGGTCTAGAAGCCTAGGGACAGCGCCACGCCGCCGGTATCCCGATCCGAAGCCCAGGGCGACACCGCGAGCCGCCAGGCAGGCGCCTCGTCTCGATCGCGGCGAGCCTCGCGTGCGCCCTCCACTACGTCGATGATCTCGCGCTTGCTTGCCTTCTCGAAGAAACCCGGCTCGACCTGGCCGCGGTCGAGGGCGTCGATGATGAAGCAGACCAGCGAGCCGATCAAGGAGGCGCCGGCCAGCACGAAGTTGATCTCCCAGTAGATCCTGTACTCGTTCTTGATCTGGGTCGATCCGCTGCCCGTCGTGCCCATGTCGATCGGCGAGATCTCGCGGAAGGCGAAGCCCAGCCCCACGTTCAACGCCATGAAGCCCAGCAGCCCCCACTTGCAAGCATCGAGCGCGATGCCCTCCTTGCGCTCGTTGTAGTAGTCGGTCAGCGACAGCCCCGAATCGAGGAACTTCTGGTAGCCCCGCAGCTTCAAGCCCGAGGTGTAGTACAGAGACCAGTTCTCGGCCATCTTCGGGGTTCTGGAGAACAGCTGGTGCTTGATCGCGAAGCGGTGGATCTCGTCCTGGTTGTATCCGCGCTTGTTCAGCCGCTCGACGATTTCGCTCATCTGGGGCGTTACCAGGACACCGTGGTTGCCCAGGCTGTCGATCTGGGTGTCCGTGAACAGCGCGTTGCGCAACGCGCTCCGGCCCGCGGGCGAGGTGGCCGTGGTGGCGTCGGCCACCTCCTCGGTCTCGGCCGGTGCGATCGTCGGCGCCTCGACCGCCGCGCTCTCGTTCGACGGCTCGACGAACAGCTCGGCCACGCCCGCCGGAAGGGCGTCGAGCAGGGCTCGCTTCTCCTCGGCCGGAACCTTCTTGCTCACGCTGGCCGCCACCGCGGCGCGGGCCAGGTCGACCAGCTTGACGTTGAGGATGAACACCTCGCCAAAGCGGGCCACACTCGCCGAGACGACCAGGCTCACGTTGAGCGGACCGGCGAGCTGCGCCAGGCAGGCGGCGTCGGCGCAGGCGAGGAACTCGCTGCCCTTCTTGCTGCCGAGCATGGACTCGATGTCGGCCTGGGACAGCACGTCGAAGCGGTCCAGCTTGCGTACCTCGGATACGAGCAGCTCGCCGAGCAGGGCCTGCTGCTCGGGCTCGACCGATCCCTGCTGGGCGTCGATCTGCAGCACGGCCAGCCGCTCGCGCTCGGCGGCCAGAGCGTCCGTGCCGATCGCCGCCAGAGCCGCCAGCAATACCAGTGAGTTGCGCACGGATTCCTCCGATACTGCTAGAAGCTGAGCACAACGGCCAGTCCGCCGGAGTGATCCCCCTCGATCCACGGCGCCAGGCCGACCCGCGGTGCCCGATCGAAGAGTTCCGCGGCCTCGGGGATCTGCTCGATGATCTGCTTCTTGGTCGCCTTCTCGAAGAAGCCCTCTGGCAGCTGCCCGCGGTCGAGCAGATCCACCGAGAACATAACCACGCCGGCCACCACCAGGGCCGAGCCGCCGGCCATCATACCGATCTGCACCGACTCGGCGTCCTTGCGCTCCTTGGCTGTCAGGTCCGGGGGGCCATCGCTGGCGTAGGCCGCGGCGGACCCGATCACGAAGACCGCACCGAGACCCAGGGCGATCCACTGCAGGACCTCGAGCGCGGTCGATTCCTGGGCGTCGTTGTAGTACTCGGTGAGCGGTATCCGCGAGCGCTTGTAGTGACGCCACAGCCGCGGCTTGAGCCCCGAGGCATAGAACAGGACCCACTTGAGCCGGTCCTCCAGCGGCCGGTCGAGCAGGTCGTGATCGAGCAGGAAGCTCGAAATATCGTCGGAGGTGAATCCCCGCTCGTGGAGCTTGGCGGCCAGGCGCGGCAGGTCGAAGTCGATCAGGAGCTTGCGGTCCCTGAACCGCGCGAGCTGCTCGTGCGTGAAGCCGAGCAGGGTCAGCTCCCGCTCGGCCGCGTCGTACGACACCGCAGCTGCGGGCGTGGCGACCGGTGTCTGGGGCGTGGCGGCAGCGCCGCCGATGCCGAGCAGCTCGCGGATCGCGACCGGCAGGTCGTCGAGCAGGGCCATCTCACCGCCGGAGACCTTGTGGAACACGCTGTTCTCGACCCGCGCCTTGCGGGTGTTGAGCAGCTTGAGGTTGACCGCGAAGACATCGCCGAACTTGCCGACATTTCCCGTGACCAGGTACTCCACGCCCAGCGCGCCGCCGATCTCGGCCAGACATGACGCCTCGTCGCAGCCGGCGAGCTGCTTCTGCTCCTCGAGGCTCAGCATCGACTGGATGTCGGCCTTGCTCAACACGTCATAGAGCCGGGTGCTGCGGATCTCGTTGGCCACGACATCGGTCAGCACGTCGAGCTGGGATTGCTCGATGCCGCCCTTGGCGGTGAAGTCCATCACCGCGATGCGCACCTTGGACGCGGAATGCACGGTCGCCGGGAAGCCGATCAGGAGTGCCAGGAGCAGGGACGTGAATCGGCGCATGGGTTGCGTCATACTCCCGCCCATGCGCCAGGTCAAGCCGCGCCCGCCGGCAGCGCCGTCGGACGCAATGGACGGGTGCCTCTGTGAACCCGGGCATTGAACCGCTGCACCATCTGTGTTACTTAATCTTACGGGGAGACACGGGATTGAGCGAGCTGCAACCGATCGGCGATTTCGCCAAGACCTTTGCCAGCCTGGATCTCGGCCAGTACCTGAGCCGGGATCCACCGGCCGTGCTGATGCAGGACGTGACCAGCTCCACCTTCCACGCGGCCAGCGGCAAGCCGGGAGACACGATCGACCTGCTGCTCCAGGCCGACAAGGACGCTCGCGAGAGCGGTGAGTCCGATATCGGCAACCTGCCTCGCGAGGTCGCGTACATGGTCGTGACCCTGCGCTCGAGCTCCAAGCCCGATGCCAGACGGCTGCTGCTCGGCAGCTCGGCGGCCTGCGACATCATCGTCTCGGACCAGTCGGTGTCGCGCCAGCACGCCTGGATCGAGCGCAAGGGCGAAGATTACTTCATCGAGGACAACCACTCGACAAACGGCACCTGGCTCGACTCGGACATGTTGCTGCCGGGAAACCAGCTCAAGCTGTCACCCGGTTGTCTGATAACGCTGGGCAGCACCGACCTGATCTTCCTCGATCCAACCGGATTCTATCACTTCGTCACCAAGTTCCTCTGCGAGTAGGCACCGTTGAGCGAGCTACAGCCGATCGGTGACTTTGCCAAGACCTTCGCCCAGATCGAACTGGGACTGTACCTGGCCAAGCTCCCGCCGGCCGTGCTGATGCTGGACGTGGCCAAGGCCACCTTTCCCTCGACGGCCGGCCGCGAGGGCGACACCGTGGAGGTACTGCTCCAGGCTGACAAGGACGCCCGGGAGAGCGGCGAGACCAATCTCAACGAGATCCCCCGCAAGGATGCGTACCTGGTGGTCACGCTTAGCTCGAGCGCCCGGCCCGAGTCCACGCGCCTGCTGCTCGGCGCCTCTGCGGCCTGCGACATCATCATCCCGGACGAGTCGGTATCGCGGAAGCACGCCTGGATCGAGAGAAACAAAGATGATTACACGATCGAGGACAACAGCTCCAAGAACGGCACATGGCTCGGAGACGACGCGTTGATTCCGGGCCAGCCGTACCGGCTGTCGCCTGGAGATCTGATCGCCTTCGGCAGCACCGACCTGATCTTCCTCGACCCGGCCGCCTTCTACCACTTCACCAGGCGGTTCCTCGGAGTATAGGGCCCTATAGGCACCCGCCCAGCTCGAAGATCTCCAGGATGGCGCCGCCGTTGACCAGCAGCAGGTCGCCGACAACCTGCAGATCCACGGCACCGGCCGTCACGTCGGGCGCCACGGGCGCCGGCGCGATGGCCTGCGGGTCGCTGATGTCGTAGGCCAGCAAGCCGCCGCCAAAGGCGAGGAAGGCATAGGGGAAGCGCAGGGCGATCGCCTCGGGGAAGCCGGTCTGCACCCGGCCGAGCTCCATTGGGCTGGCCGGGTTGCTGATGTCGAACACCGCGAGGAACACCTTGTCGGCCACGTACAGCCGGTCGCCGTGGATCGCGACGTCCGAGTTCTGCAGCGAGGTGGTCCACAGCGGGACCCGGGCTGCCTCGACCGGCGCTGCCCGGTCCGTGGCATCGACCACCAGCAGCTCGACCTGGCGATAGATCGATCCGCCGGACGGCTCCGCGGCGAGCACGAAGGCGTGGTCGTCTTGGGCGGCCAGCGAGCGGATGGTCCAGCCGTCGTGCGGGGTGAACACCGAGGCCAGCTCGGGTGCGGCGAGGTCGGCGATGTCGAGGATCCACAGGCCGCCGTGCCCGCTCGCCAGGAAGGCCGTGTCGCCGTCGACCGCCGGCTCGTAGAAGAAGGGGATCGAGCCCATGTACGGCGAGTAGTACCCGACCAGCGCGGGCTCGGCTGGATCGGCGAGGTCGAGGATGCGCAGCCCTTCGTACTGGGCCAGGAATGCGTATCCATCGCGCATCACGAGATCCAGCGTCATGTCCATTTCCTGCCCTGGTAGCCGGGCTGCCTCAACCGGCGCTGACGGGTTCGAGGTGTCCAGCACGTGCAGGGTGAAGAACGTGTCCACCACCACGGCCACGCCGCTGTCCGCGGCAAAGGCCTCGGCCTCGAGTAGGTTCTCGCGTCGCAGCAGCATCTTCGGCTCGTCCGGGTCGGCGAGATCGACCGCCAGCAGCGCGTTGGTACAGATGAAGCTCCGCGGATCGATAACGGCCCCGAAGAGTCCGGACAGGGCATAGGCCCGCTCCCCGTCGAGCACCACGGATCCGCCGCAGACCTTCTCGAGCAGGCGTCCGACCACCTTGGGCTGTTGCGGATCGTCGAGGTCCAGGACAACCAAGCTGTCGTCGAGGGTGACCACGCCGCGGTGCGCGGATGTGACGATCGAGGCGTGGGCAAAGGACACCGGCGCCTGGTGGCCGAGCAGATCCAGCTCGCCCACGACTGCCGGATTCGCTGGATCGGAGAGGTCGATCACGGTCAGCTCGCCGAGAGAACCGGTGGCATGGGCGAACGAGCCGCTGGCGGCGATGCGGAGCAGCGGATCGGTCGTCACGCGACCGACCTCGGTCGGTCCGGCAGGATCGGAGAGATGAACAACGTGCAGTCCGTCGTCTGCCGCGGCGTAAGCGAATTCGCCCGACACGGTCACATCGTGGACCAGCGCATGCTCCTCGAAGTCCAGTGCTCCGAGCAGTACCGGCTGGGTCGGGGTGGATACATCGTACACATCGATGCCGGCTGGCAGCGAGCCGGTATGGATGCCAAGCATCGATGAGCGGTCCGTGTACCCGATGACCAGGTACCCGCCGGCCGCGTCCATGCTGAAGTAGGTCTGCTCGCGGGTGGGGATGCTCTCGATCACCGTGTACCAGGGCGGGTCGCGCAGGTCGACCACGCGCACCGCACCCGAGACGCCGACGTACGCGTAGTCCGCGTTCAGGACGATGCTGCGGGCGACGTCGGGCATCGGCGAGCGGCCGACCAACGGAGGATCATCCGGCTGCGCCAGGTCGAAGATCAGCAGACCGTACGCGTCGGCCACGTACAGCTTGTCGTCCTGCACGGCGATGTCGTTGTGGCTGCCGCTGAAGAACACGTCGGACAGCCGAGTAATCTCCGGCTCGTCGGTCAGCCCGTCGCAGTCGTCGTCCGTGCCGTTGCAGGTCTCGGGACCGGGCGTGATCGAGCCGTCCACGCAGCCGGCAGGCAGGCACCAGCCCTCGCGGCAGACCTGGACGTCGCCGCAGCCCGTGGTCGCGCTCCAGTCGTAGCAGCCATCCGCCTGCATCTCACAGGTCTGGAATCCGCTGGTCCCGTCGCACCAGCGCTCGCCGGACCCGCACTGGTCGATGCAGCCGTGCACGCAGCGGCCCCCGGAGCAGGTCCAGCCGGTCTCGCAGGTAGTCTCCTCGGACCAGTCGTAGCAGCCGTTCGGCTGCAGCTCGCAGCTCATGAAGCCCGGCGTCTCGGTGCACAGGGCCGACCCGGGCGAGCACAGGTCCAGGCAGCGACACTCGCCGAGGGTGCAGGACTCGCCGTCCGCGCAGTCCACGGGCTCGGACCAGTCCGCGCAGCCGTCGGCCTGGATCTCGCAGGCCTCCACCGCGTTGCCGTCACAGCGGCGCTCGCCGCGGTTGCATTCGTCGTTGCAGATCACGGGGTCGGTGCAGCCGCCGAAGCGGTGCAGCGAGAGATCCGCGCCGTCGTCGACGAACAGCAGATCGCCGGACAGGGCCACGCCCACGGCCTCGAAGGCGAATTCGTCGGGCACCTCCAGCTCGTGCATCGCCGCGGGATCGCTCACGTCGATGATCCGCACCCGGTCCCGGTCTGGAACCAGGGCGAAGGGGAAGCTCGAGACCACGTCGTAGGGCGGTGTGCCGAGATCGAAGGTACCGAGCGCCCGGGGATTCGCCGGATCTTCTCCGATGTCGAACACGATCAGCTCGGACACGCCGTCCGGCACGTACAGCCGGCCATCGTGAATCGCCATCGAGCGAGGCCAGAATGAGGTCGGCGCGGCCACCACGGCCGAGCTCACCTGGAGCGGCGTGTCGGGGCCGCCGCCGTCGAGATGGACCGCGCGCAGGCTCATCTGGTCGAACATTTCCTGGCCACGGTGCGAGTCCTCGCCCAGCAGGTACGCGTACCGGCCCTGAACGGCGAGTGCGCAGGGCACGTGCAGCTCGGGCAGCGACACGAAGCCGCCCGGGCCCGGGGAGGCCGGGTCGGACAGGTCCGAGGTCCAGAAGTCTCCGCCCTGACCGACCATGTATGCCGTGAGCTTGCCCGCTGCGTCGGGCTCCACGGCCAGGGCGCGCAGTCGGTACGTGAAGTCTCCGGCGAAGCCGGGCAGGTTGCCGAAGTGGCCGACAATCTCCGGAGCCGTGGCGCACCAGTGATCGACAACGTACATCCCGTGCTCGTCCACGTGGTACGAGTACTGGCCGCGCAGCACTGCGGCCTCGCTGCCGCGGCCGTGCAGGCCCAGCACGTCGAGGCTGGCGCCGATCACCGGCGCCGCCGGATCCGAGGCATCCACCATGTGCAGGATCCGCGACTCGGTGTACTCGTCGTCTTCCCAGCGCTGCTCGGTGATCACCGCGCGATCGCCGTCCACGGCCATCGACTCGATGTGCCGCGCCTCGGTGGCCCGGCCCACGCGCGTCATCGCCGCAGGGTCCGAGATGTCGACCACGGAGAGGTACGAGCGAGCCGTGTAGTAGGCCGCGGCCGCGACAAAGGCGTGGCTTCCGCGCACGGTCAGCGGCCCGCCGTAGTACTCGCCGGCAGTCATCCGGCCGATCTCGTGCGGTGACGTCGGGTCGGAAACGTCGATCGCCACCAGCGCCTTGTTGTTGGCCAGTAGCACGCGGTCGCCGGCCACGGCCACCTGGTTGAGCACACTGTCCACATCCACGGACAGCGAGCCGATCTGCATCGGCTGCAGCGGATCGGCGAGATCCACCACGTTGAGCCCGTGGTCGAAGTGGCCGAGGTACCCGTACTGCCCGTCGGCCGCGATGTTGGAGACACGACCGGGCAGCTCGTGGGCCAGCCTCGGCGCAGCGGGATTCGACAGATCCACGGTGAGCAGCACCATCCCTCCGGCCAGGTACGCCACGCCGCCCTGGACCTCGACGTCCGAGATCATCACGTAGTGATCGACCACGTCGGTGACCGTTCGAGGAAGCTCCACCGAGCCGACCTCTCGCGGCGCGGATGGGTCCGAGACATCGAACACCTGAGCCTCGCCGTAGTACGCCGTGACCAGCAAGCCGTCGGCCACGTCGAGACAACGCCCGGGCAGGGCCAGCGGGATGAAGCCGACCTCCACCGGCAACGCGGGCGTACTGACATCGATGATGCGCACCCCGTTGGGCGTGCCCGCATCGGAGAGGTACGCAACGCCGTGGTCCACGGCGATGCCGTTGGACAGGCCCGGCGTAGGCAGGCGGCCCAGCAGCGTCGGGCTGCTGGGCTGCGATACGTCATACGCCACCAAGCCGTAATGGTTGGCCAGGTACGCCACGTCACCTTCAACGGCGATGTCGGTCAGCTGACCGCCGAGGAACAGATCACCCAGCCGCGTCAGCTCGGGCTCGTCGACCAGCCCGTCGCAGTCGTTGTCGGCCCGATCGCAGATCTCGGGTCCTGGCTGGTTGGTGCCCTCGACGCAGGTACGAGCGAGGCAGATCCCCTTGCGGCAGACCTGGTCTGGGGCGCAGGCCACGGTTTCGCTCCAGTCGTAGCAGCCGTTGCCTGCGTCCTGCCCGCAGACCTGGTACCCGGCGCTGCCGTCGCACCAGCGCTCGCCCGGGTCGCACTGGTCGATGCAGCCACTCACGCAGCGTCCGCGATCGCAGGTCCATCCCGCCTCGCAGGGCGTCTCCTCGGACCAGTCGTGGCAGCCGGTCTCGGGATCGAGCTCGCAGGTCTGATACCCCGGCGTGGCCGTGCACATGCTCGCGCCCGCAGAGCAGCGCTCCAGACAGCGACACTCGCCGCCGTCGCAGAACCGGCCTGGGCCGCACTCCAGGGCGCCGCTCCAGCGCGTGCAGTCCAGCACCTCGCTGTACTCGCAGACCTGCACGGCATTGCCTTGACAGCGCTGCTCCCCGGCGGTGCACGAATCGTCGCAGCTCCCCGGCTCGGGGCAGTCCGCTGGATCGCTGACGCAGATCTGCTCGCCCTCGCAGCAGTGCCAGCCCGGCGCGCAGGGGCAGGCGCGGTTGGACTGTTTCAGGCCGTCCACGCAGCCCAGTCCCAGCAGCACGGGGATGACGAGACAGAGTGTTCGACGCATCACGAACCTCCCTCTTGCTTTTCGTCCGTTCATCCCCATAACGTCGGGCGTACGCCGCCCGGACGAATCAAAACGCTCCGCGCACCGCGAAGACGGCGCCGTCATCCGAGGCGCCGACAAGGGCGTCGATGTCCCGCTCCGGGAACAGCAGCAGCACCAGGCCGCCGACCACGGCCGCTCCGGCCACGCTGTACAGCGCGATCGCCGCGTTGTTGCGCCGATCGATCTCGTCGTTTCGCCGGACCACCTGCCGGTGCGGATCGTCCGGGCTGTCCTGGTTCTTCAGGCCCTGCGCCGACAGCGTGGTCAGCCCGCCGGCCAGGCCCGCGGCCGCGCCGAGACCGATCGCGGCCAGCCCCCCGACCTCGTTCCAGCGCAGCGAGCGCACCGGCTCCTGTCCGGAAAGCGGCAGCCGGGGGAACTGGTAGCTCGCCACCGCGTCCCGGTCGAAGGGCCGGTCGAACAGCCGCTCGAAGCTCTCGTGCGCGGCGCCGCGGGCCGTCGAGCGCGGCTCGCCCGCCTCGAGCGAGTCTAGCCGCACCACCTCGGGCGCCGCCGGGATGACGAATTCGGTGCGGTCGCGCACGCGGCGCAGGTAGAGCCGCCCCGAGGCAGCGGGCCGGACCAGGGACAGGGCCTGGCCCGGCGCGTTGTGGAAGTCGGCCAGCCGCACGCCGCGGCCGTCCTCGATCAGGTAGTGCGCGGACCGGTCGCCCTCGATCTCCAGCCGGCGCGAAAGCCCGCTCCGCAGGTCGAGCAGCTGGCCGGAATCCCGCGGCGGACGGGCCAGCACCCGCGGCCGGTACCGCTCGTTGGGGATCGCGGCGTTGGCCTGCTCCACGAAGGCGGCGATCTCGCGGTAGCTCACCCGGCCGTCGGCGTCGACATCTGCCGCGCCGTACAGGCCCGAGCGCACCTCGTGGCTGAACACGCCGGCCTGAAACGCCTCCCATTCGTGACTCTCGCGGGCCGAGGAGGTGGAGAGCAGCAGGCCGACCCTGCGGTCCCGGGCCAGCGCTCCGAGATGGCTGAAATGGGCCAGGGCCCGCCGCTGGCCGCCTGGACCGCGGCCGTACGCCAGGAAGTACGAGTGGCAGGCATCCACGATCAGGTGGGTGCGATCCGCCGCGATGCGGTCGGTCAGCAGCTCGGCCAGGCGCTCGCCCGTCAGCCGCGCGTCCTCCAGCGTGAGATAGCCCTGGCCGCCCTTGAGATTGCCGTGGCCGGCGTAGATCGCGTACAGCACGGGCCGCACGCCCCGGCGACGGGCCAGGCGCACGTCGTCGGCCAGGGCGGTGACTGCAGATTCCAGCTCGCGCTCCCGGGGCGCGCGAGCCTCGGCCGCGGCCTGGGAGTGCAGGCGGCTGGTGTTGCCGTCAGGGGACGTGAGCAGGTAGGTCCGCGCGCCCAGCGCACGGAACAGGTCGAAGTAGCGCGCCGCATCGTCATCAGCGTAGCTGAGCGGCTCGAGCTCGGTGTCCACGGCGCGGTTGACGCCGAGGATGATCGCGAACAGGGCCTGGGGCCGTTCCTCGGCGCGGAGCGGCAGGGCGGCGAGCAGGACGGCCGCGATCACCGCCGCGCGGGGCAGGAGCCTCGGCATGCCCTACCTCGTGATGCGGAGCAGCTGGCTGTGCTGCACCGCGTTGCGGATCGGCAGGGGATCGGTCTTCCGCTCTCGTTCCTTCAGCATGCGCTCCACGTCGCGAACCGTGAGCGGCTCGTCGGTGAACACGCCGAACAGCCGGAGGGTCTGACCCTCCAGTCGGTGCGACACGGCCTCGGGCAGCTCGCGCCGCTCCGGGCCCGCCTCGATGGCCACCGCCTGTGGGTTGCTCCCGGCATCGGTCCAGGCCGGATGGTACCAGTAGATGCGGCCCGAATCATCCACGCCGAAGACGAGCAGTCGCCGCTTGCCGTCCCGGTTCTCGTACGCAAAGGCCAGCTCGTCGTTTGCGCCGATCGAGGTGTCGGCCAGCCTGAGCTCCCCGCCGCGAGGCACCTGGTACACCAGCAGCAGCGCTGGAACCGACGGGGGCTCATTGCCGCGCGATGCGAACTCCTTCTCCCCGCCGGAGAGCATCGGCCACAGCACGAGCAGGGCCACGGCGGCCGCGGCCACCGCGGCCAGGGCCGGTAGCGGCGAGAGCAGGCGCAGCGGCGGGCGCTCGTGCTCGAGGCCCAGGCCGCGAGCGAGCCGGATCCGGGGCGGTGCGGCACCGGGATCGACCGAGGCCAGGAGCTGTCGCCGTTCGTAGTACTCACGGCAGCTCGCACAGCCTTCGAGGTGCTCGCGCATCTCGCGCTCGCCCTCGGGCTGGATGCGGCCTTCGAAGTGGTCGTCGATGAGGGCTCGCATCCGTTCGTCATGCGTGCTCATCGGTCACCTCCGTCCCTGTCGGTCTCGAGCACGAAGCGGCGCAGCCGGTCGCGCAGCTGCTGCTCCTGGTAGGCTAGGGTGGTGCGCCGCAGGCCCAGGCTGCGCGCTGCCTCGCGCTGGCTCAGCTGCTGCATGAAGCGCGCCTCGAACACCCTTGCCCAGCGCTCGGGCACCCGCGCCTGGCGGAAGCGCTCGAGCAGGTCCCGGGCCTCGGCGCGCTCGGCCACGCGTCCGGATGTCCCGCCGGCCAGACCCTCGGCCACCTCCGGCGCCACGGCTTGCTCGCGGCCGTGCCTGCGCGCGTAATCGATGGCCCTGTTGCGTGCCACGGTGCTGATCCACGACCTGAAGGAACCGCCGCCAAACTTCCGCCGAAATTCGTTTTCCGAGATCATGCGAAGGAACACGTCGTGGGCCACGTTCTCCTGATCTGCACCGCGGAGCACCGAGCCCGCTGCCCGCATCACCGCGTCGAAATGCTCCTCGTAGCATTCCCGCATCACGGCCCGTTCGCCCGCGCGGAATCGATCGAGCCAGTCTTGCTCGCCGGGCGGAAGGCTCACTGCTTGCATTCCCAGCCGTAGTCCGTGACCTATCGCCCGCATAGCTCTGTCTGCCCTCAGAAGTCAAACGCAGCAGGCCCATGCAATGGACGGAATTATTCGAATTATTCCCCGTGCAGGTTCGCGGAGATCGCCTTGACACCGACACGGGGCGGCACGCACAATACCAGGGAGGAGCGGATCGACCAGGGATCTCGGAGGTCCTCGATGCTGGGCCGGCCGACATCAGGCAGCGCGGAGAGCCATGGTCCCGGGCAGGGCCCCGCGGGCGCGAGAGAGGCGCGTCATCGCATGTCCTCCCCCCGTGTGCTGCTCGTGGACGATGACGAGAGGATTCTGGCCACCCTGGGCAACAACCTGCACCAGCTCGGCTGCTCGGTCCGCACGGCGAACCGCGGCGAGCAGGCGCTGGACCTGCTCGAGCGCGACGAGTACGCGCTGGCCCTGGTCGATGCAGTGATGCCCGGCATCGACGGTCTGTCCCTGGCCGCGCGGATGCGCCAGCGCTGGCCGCGGATGCGAGTTGTCGTGTTCTCGGGCAAGGCGCGGACCGAGATGGTGACCGAGGCCTTCAGGCTCGGTGTCGACGACTTCCTCAGCAAGCCTATCGACGGCGAGCAGTTGAAGCACCTGGTGCAGCGCTTCGCCTGGCCCTCTCAGCCGTTTCGGGTGTCGCCCGGACCGCTGGAGCAGTCCCGCGCCGCGGGTGAGCGCGCCGGTATCCTGGTCGCGCTGCAAGCCGCCGACTGGAACCGCCGCGCCGCGGCCGCCATCCTGCAGATCTCGTACTCGACGCTGATGCGCAAGATGAGGAAGCTCGGCATCCACGAGCACGAGCGCTGAACCCGCATTCGGATCTGTTTTCATCGGTGCTGTGTGTCAACAATGACACAAGTACCGCAAATATGCCCCAGGAAGCAAGAATGCCCTATTGACTCGGTTTCCGAGCATGGATAAATAGGAGTTGCAAGTTGCATGAGAAGGTCCACGCAATTCCGGAGGTGGTGTGTCCTCGTCGAACTACCAGCTCATCAGCGAGGCGATCCACATGCGGCATCCGCTGCAGATCAGGTTCGGAAAGTACATCCGTTCCATCTGCCCCCACGCTATCGGCACCAAGGAGGGCGTACCCGTGGTGCTGGCGGTTCAGTTCGGCGGGGGCGGATCAGAGGGCGTGGTCACTCCCGAGCACCCGCAGTGGCTCTGCATGCCGCTCTACGGGATCAGCGCGATCGAACCCGAGCAGGGCGGCTGGCACGATGGCGATCCGTCGACCAGGCCAGACGACTGGGCCAACGTGATCCTCGAGGATCTGGATCCAGAAAACTGACAGGCCTACCCGGCCGCGGGCAGCTCGAAGGTGACGGTTGTGCCCCGTCCGGTCACGCTCTCGATCTCCACCTCGGCGCCGTGAGCCTCGAGGATGCTGCGCACCACGGACAGGCCCAGGCCGGCTCCGCCGCCGCTGCTCTGCAGCTTGGCGAAGGGCTCGAACATCCGCTCGCGGATGTCGTCCGGGATGCCCGCCCCATCGTCGCTCACCGAGAACCGTACCTTGCCCTCCACCGTCGCCTCGGCGGTCAGCCGTATCGTAGAGGTCTCCCCGCCGTGCCGGACCGCGTTGTCCAGCAGGTTGCACAGCACGCGGCGCAGCATGCTTTCGTCGGCCATCACCGACGGGCAGTCCCCGGGCACGCTCACGCCGAGATCGAGATCGGCGCGCCCGCTGCGGATGCGCAGATCGGCCGCGCTCTCGTCGATCAGCCCCGACGTCTCGACCGGGACCAGGTCCAGGGCGCTGCGCAGCTCGTCGAGGCTCGAGCTGTGAAAGCCGATGATGTTGTCGACCAGGGTCGAGAGCTGCTTGAGCCGGCGGCGTGAGACACCGAGCCGCTCTGCCGCGGACTCGGGCAGCGCGCCGAAGCGGCCCTCCAGGGCCAGCTCGAGGTAGCCCAGGCCGGAGACCAGCGGCGTGCGCAGCTCGTGGCTCAACGTGGCGATGAGCTCGTCCTTGCTGCGGTGCAGTGCTTCGAGCTTGCGGTGGGCCTCGGCCAGCGCAGCGTACCGCTCATGAAGCTCCTGCTCGGCCCGCTTGCGGTCGGTGATGTCGCGGCCCACGGCGATGAAGTGGCGGGGCTCCCCGCTGGAATCGCGGATCAGCGAGATGTTGATCTCGACAATGAAGGTGCTGCCGTCCGCGCGGATCACGGTGTGCTCGACATCGACCAAGCGGCCGGTCTCGATCAGGCGCTGCAGGTTCTCCATCGCGCGGGGCTGCTCGTCGGGAGGGAAATAATCGAAGCCGTTCCGGCCGCAGGCGAGGAACTGCTCCACCGTGTCGAAGCCGACCATGCGGGCCGCCCGCTGGTTGAGCGCAACCACCTTGCCATCGATGCCGATGATGCCCACGGCGTCGGGCGAGGTCTCGACCACGGCCTGGAACAGCATCTCGGATTCGCTGCGCCGCTCCTCGGCCCGATCCGAACCCGACGAAGTGCCCACGGGGCCCCGCTGGCCTTTAGTACCGATCTGATTTCCCCCCGATGCTTGAAGGGCATGATAGCGGAGCGGGTGCCTGGAAGTCCAGTACCGATTCAAGGCCTTTGTCCCTGATATTCCACCGAATTGATGGGGCTCGCGAGGAAGGGCTCGAGCGCAGCCGCCGCGGCACGCTCCTAGATCCGGTTCTTGAGGTACTGGGCCTTGTTCATCCGGTGGATGATCGTCTCGACGTACCTGCGATAGGCCTTGCTCCGGCTCCGCGGATTCCAGCTCCGCGGGCGCGGCAGGGACGCGGCCAGCTCGGCGGCCTCGAGCTCGCTCAGAGCCGCGGCGGACTTGCCGAAGTACGCCTGCGCCGCGGCCTCGGCGCCGTAGATCCCGGGCCCGAACTCGACCACGTTGAGGTACAGCTCGAGGATGCGCTTCTTGTGCAGGTGCTCCTCGATCTCGCTGGTGAGCACCGCCTCCTTGATCTTGCGCAGCGGGTTGTACGACGGCGACAGCCAGAGGTTCTTGGCCAGCTGCTGGGAGATCGTCGATGCACCACGCGGGAGTTCACCCTTCTCGGCGGCGTCCTGTACCGCGGCCTTGATCTCGTGGACGTCGAAGCCGTCGTGGTCGAAGAAGCTCATGTCCTCGGCGGCCAGCACCGCGCACTTGAGGTTCCTCGAGATCGCGGCGTACCCGGTCCATTGCCGGGAGACCCGGGGCTTCTTGCCCTCGTCCTGACGGCGCTCCTTGTAGCTCTCGATGAAGGCCGTGGTCTTGGGGTTCTTGCGAGCCAGCGCCTCCACGTCGGGCCAGGTGGCCAGCTCGACGATGGTGTAGGCGAGCAGGCACCCGCCCACGGCGGCGGCCAGCCAGGGCAGGAGCCGGCGCAATCGCATCTTGCGGAGGCGACCGAGCATGGTTCGCAGGATAGCACGCTGGGAAAGGGCTTCAACGTCGATTTGTCTCGCGCGCGGCTTCTGCAGTATCATCGGCTCCTGGCGATGGTCGAGCGGGGGGGGGATGGGCGGCGTGCGATTGCAGCGGAGCGGAATTCTCGCGTCCACGCTGCTGGTGTGGTGCGTGGCTGCCTGCTCCGAGGACGGCAGCGGAACCGCCGGCATCTCGGAGCAGGATCTCGTGATCAGCTTCATCGAGCAGTAACCGATGGGGCAGGGCGACCCGAGGAGAGGCTGGGCCGGCCGCCATCCCCGGCTGGTGTCGCTGTCGGTGCTGCTGGCCAGCGTGCTGCTCACCCTGCTCGTGGTCGAGGCGATCCTCGACCGCTTCGACAGCCGCACCAGCACGCGGCGCTTCAAGACCACGGACCAGAAGCGGGTGGCGTACTTCCGCGAGCTGGGACTGCCCTTCGACGCGCGGAGCAAGTACAACTTCGTCTCCGATCTGCGGGCCGAGGGACGTGAGATCTACCCCTATGTCTATCCCTCGAACTTCCTCCAGCGTCCGCTGACCATCGGCGGAAAGCCGTTCTTCCCGCTGGCCGGCATCTCGCAGGTGGAGACCGCGTACTGCAACGAGAACGGAGAATACCTGGTGTACCGGTCAGACGAGCGCGGCTACAACAACCCGCCCGGTCTCTGGGCCAGCGATCGCCTCGAGGTGGTCTTTGCGGGCGACTCGTACACCCACGGCGACTGCGTGAGGCCGGGCGAGGCCTTCGCCGATGTGGTGCGCGCGCGCTTTCCGCTGACCCTCAACCTCGGCTCCGGCGGCAACGGCCCGCTGATGGAGCTCGCCGGCATCCGCGAACATCTGCGGGACAAGCGGTTCTCCCACCTGGTGTGGGTCTACTGCGGCAACGATCTTGGAAACCTCGATCGTGAGTTCCGGCAGCCGATCCTCGTGCGCTACCTCGACGACAGCAGCTTCTTCCAGGACCTCGCAGGGCACCAGCCCGAGCTCGACCGGCTGCTGGGCGAGTTCGTCGACAGCGAGCTGGAAGGATACGGCGCGTTGCTCGACATCCGCGACTTCTTCGTGCGGCGCTTCCCCAACCTCACGGGACTGGTGGGCCGCATCGGCCGCTCGACGGGCGGAGCAGTGGATCCCGGGCTGATCGAGCAGCGGCTGACGAGATTCGAGCGGGTGATGCGCGAGGCCAGGCGTTTCGTCGACCAGAAGGGCGCCAGGCTGCTGTTCGTGTTCATCCCGACCTTGTTCGTGGACTACGAGAACAAGACGCTCGTCGACGTGACCGAGAACCGGGAGCGGATCCTGGAGATCGTCGATGTCCTCGGCATCGAGGCCGTCGAGCTGGCCGCTCCGCTGCTGTCCCTCGGCGGTCCCGATGCGATCTATCACCACGGCTTTCCGGGGCACTTCGACGCCGCGGGCTACGCGGTCATCGCGGAGCAGGTGCTCGCGCGCATCGAGCCTCCACCGCCCGCCGCGCCGGAGGGCTTGCCTACAGCGCCCGCATCTCCTCGGGGCTGAAGACGTAGTCCTCGCCGCAGAGGTGACAGGTCACGTGCTGCGACCGGTCCTGGGCGATCATCTCGGCCCGCTCCGCGGCTGGCATGGTGCGCAGCACTTCGGCCACCTTTTCCCGGCTGCAGTGACAGGCGAAGCGCAGCTCGCGACGGTCCGTCACGGCGATCATCCGGTCCAGCCGGAAGACGGTCGAGAGCTGGTCCAGATCCGACGAATCGCTGAGCGCCTCGCGCACGGCGCCGTCGTTGAACCGCTCCAGCACCTCGACGAAGCGCTCGGTGTCGCCGTCCGGCATCTTCTCTGCAACCAGACCCACCGCGCGCGTCAGCTCGAGGCCTTCGTCGCGGCTGAGGTACAGCTCCACCGCGGTGGGGGTCTGCTGGGAGAGATTGAAGTAGCGCGCGAGCAGGTCGCGGACCCCGGGCGGGGATGCGCGCACGTGGCTGGTCGCCAGGACCTCCTGGGGCGTAGATCGGAGCACGGCCATGCTGCCGTGGGCTCCGAGCACCTCCTCGGGACGCAGGTCGGTGCGACCGTCGAGACCGTCGAGGATCTTCCTCTGGGTGTACCCGCGCAGCCCGCCGTCAAAAGCGGCCTCGACCAGCAGTCCGCCGAGCGGGCCGTCGACGCGCATCTGCACGGAGACCCGCTCGTCCTCGCGGCCCAGATCCGCCGAGATCAGAGCCACCGCGGTCAGGGACCGGGCCAGCTCGTCGCCGGCCGCCGGTCCGGACAGATGTCGCCGCTCCAGCTCCAGTGCCGGGCCGGTCACGTCTGCGTACTCGAAGCGGATGCCGTGGCCCTCGGCAAGGCCGCGGAGCAAGAAGGGGTCAGGCCTTGACACTTGACACTTGCGTTGATCCCAGAAGCTCGGCCACCTGCTCCAGGGCGCGGAGGTCGCCGGCGCAGTGCGCCTCGTACGCCTTGGGGTCGGGCAGGGTGCGCCGCAGCAAGCCGCGCAGCACCCGGCCCGGACCGACCTCGACGAAGCGGGTCACGCCGAGAGCCTGCAAGCCCTGCTGGATCTCTATCCAGCGGACCCGGTTGCGCAGCTGTCGTTTGAGGCAGCTCCGGATTTCCTCGGGATCCTCGACTGCTTCGCCGGCGACGTTGAGGAACAGCTTGATTGTCGGCGGGCTGAATTCCACGCTGTCGAGCACGGCCGCGAACTCCTCGTCGATGGTCTCCATCAGCTCGCTGTGCCAGGCGCCGGACACGTTGAGCTTGACCGCCCGGGTGCGCTTCCTCTTCAGCGCTGCCACGACCTGCTTCATCGCCCCGGGCTCGCCCGAGATCACCACCTGGTTGGGCGCGTTGAGATTGGCCACGCCTCCGCGCTCGCGCGGGATCAGTCCCTCGACCTCGGCGACCACCTCGTCGGCGTCGAGCCCGATCACGGCGTACATCTCGCCCGGGCGCGCCGCTGCGGCCCGGGTCATCAGCCGGCCGCGCTCCGCGGTGAGCCGCACCGCGGCCTCGGGCTCGACCACGCCGGCGCAGGCCAGGGCCGAGTACTCGCCCAGCGAGTGACCCGCCGTGGCCGCGGGCCGCAGGCGCCGGCCCTGGCGCAGGTAGTGCAAGCAGGCCAGGTTGACCGCGGTGATCGCGGGCTGCAGCACCGCGGTCTCGGAGAGCGCGGGCAGCGGCCCCTTGAACATCAGCTTGATCACGTCGAGCCCAGCAGCGTCGCTCGCCGCCTCGAACAGCGGGCGGACCTCGGGGAGCTCGTCGTACAGGGCCTTGCCCATTCCCACGGCCTGCGAGCCCTGGCCGGGGAAGAGGAAGGCTAGGGTCGGGTCAGACACTGACCACGCCGGTCAGACCGCCGTCGATCACCAGGGTCTGACCCGTGATGTACCCCGTCTCGTCGGAGCAGAGGAACAGCGCCGCGGCCGCGACCTCCTCGACCGTGCCGAAGCGCTTCATCGCGATGCGGTCCTTGTAGCTGTTACGCAGCGGCCGCGGAATCTTGGAGACCATCTCGGTCTCGATGAAGCCGGGCACCAGGGTGTTGACCCGTACGCCCTTGGCCGCGCCCTCGGCGGCCAGCGCCCGACCAAAGGCCAGCAGCGCGCCCTTGGACGCGCTGTACGCGGTCTGCCCGGCCACGCCGAACAGCCCGGACACCGAGGCCAGGTTGACCATCGCGCCGGCGCGATCCATCAGCATCGGCTTGAACACGGCCCGGGCCCAGTGGTACGCGCCCCGCAGGTTGTTCTGCAGCACTCGATCCCAGTCATCATCCGTCATCATCGGAAAGTACGCATTGACCGAGATGCCGGCGTTGTTGACCAGGATCTGCGGGCCCGTACCGTCGCCCGCGGAGCGGAAGCGATCCACGATCGCCTCCACCTCACCGCGATCCGAGCCGTCGCACCTGACCGCCTCGACGCCCGGGCAGAGCTCCCGCACCTCGGCGGCGGCCGTGTCGTTGCGGGCGTAGGTGAACAGCACGTTCGCGCCCTCGGCGTGGAAGCGCTGCACCAGGGCCCGCCCGATCCCGCGCGAGCCGCCCGTGATCACGGCCTTCTTGCCCTCGATTCGTCCGCTCATTGGCCACTCCCGGTCAAAGCGCCGATCCGGTCCAGGATGTCCTGCGGGATCTCGCGGACCAGCTTCTTGCCCTCCCGGTCGTAGAGCGTGACCGCGGACTCTCCCTCGGCCACGAGCTCGCGGGTCTTCTCGTCGGAGAGCTGATGGTGAAACAGGATTCGCCCGGTGTAGCGCCCTTCCCATGGCATCCGCGTCACCAGCACGAGCTTGTCGCGCAAGCGCACCGGCCGCTTGTACTCGCAGAGGTTGCGCACCACCGGGCTGGTGACCTGCAGACGCATCGCCTCCTCGATCGGGATGATCTCGTCCATGATCGCCAGCCGGCCGTGCTCGAACCACTTGAGGTACACCGAGTTATGCACCACGCCGAGCATGTCGATCTCGTCGAAGCGGGGCTCGATTCGCAGGGTACGGCGGATCTCGCGCGCCATCGGGCCGGGTCCCTAGATCTCGTCGAGCTTGATCGCCAGGCTCTTGGGCAGGATCGGCGGCATCGAGACGGACACCACGCTCTGATCTAGATCCTGCCCGTCCCGGCGGATGGTGAAGGCGAGCTCAGCGAAGGCCGTCGCGGTCCGCAGCAGGGCCAGGCCGAGCTGGCGGTCCATCGAAAAGCTGTAGTCCACGGTGATCAGCGGGCCGGCCTGCTCGCCGTCGAGGAGCAGCTCGTCGCCGATCTGCAGGGCCTCACCAGGCATCTCGCGCGCCACGCCCACGATCTTGTGCTGCAGCCCCTGCTCGCGACGGGCCAGGATCGGCTCGCGGCCGACGAACTTCTCCTTCTCGAAGTCGATCATCCACTGCAGTCCCAGGGCCAGCGGATCCTTCACCTCGCGGCCCTCGCAATGGATGTTGAAGAAACGACCGTCGAGCCGGGCCGCGTCGTAGGCTGCCATCCCGCACAGCCCGGCGCCGTGCGGCTCTCCAGCGGCCAGCAGGCGCTCGAGCACGACCGCCGCCTCGCTCCGGGGCGTGACGAAGATGTAGCCGAACTCGCTGGTCTTGCCGGCCCGGATCAGGGTCAGCTCGAGGCCGTCGATATCCTGGGTCTCCACCGAGAGGTACGGCATGCCGAGGATGTCCGGCGAGAACAGGTCCCTGGGAACAGCCCAGGCCTGCGGGCCATCGACGGAGAGCACGGCCAGCTCGTCGGTCATCCGCTGCAGCGGACCGCTGCCATCGCCGAGCAGCAGGCGATCGACCTCGGCGTCGGGAACGCAGCTCTCGCAGAGCACGAGGATCTCCTCCTCGTTGCTGGCCACGTACACGTCGCTGACCACCTCGCCGCGCTCGTTGGCGAGAAAGGTGTGCAGCACGCGGCCGTAGCGGATATTGGCCACGTTGGCCGCGAGCACCTCGTCGAGGAAGTAGATCGCCTCCTCGTCGTCGCTGCGGTACTTCTGCATCTGCGAGAGGTCGCCGACGGCGATCTTCTCCCGGATCAGGCCGTACTCCGAACGCAGGTCGGAGAAGCCGGTGCAGACCTCGTTGCCGTCTCGCTCCTCGAAGCGGGCGCCCTTGCTCTCGAGCCAGTCGTGCGCCGGGAGCGTTCTCATAGTGCACTCTCCGCAACCCCGACGGTGTCGACCGTCTCGCCGCCCACACCCCGTTCGAGCAGGTAGTCGACCATCGAGTTGATCGAGCGCAGGAAGCTGATGTTGCCCTCCTCGACCTTGACGCCGAATTCCTGCTCCACGCCGAGGATGACCTCGAGGGCGTCCAGAGAGTCGAGGCCGAGGCCGGAGCCGAGCAGCGAGACGTCCTCGTGCAGGTCCTCCTCGGTGTAGGGCAGGGAGAGCCGTCGGATCAGGTCACGCTTGACCCTGCCGATGATCTCCGCCCGGATACGAATCTTGTTCTCGGTCGCTTCCCTCACGGTCCGCAATGCCTCCATCCAATTGAGCCACCCCGTCTAGCAGATTGCTCCCGGGATGACAATAGACTACCTTGAAGAGGTCTGCGGTTAGCGCCCGCCGATCCTGGAGATCGTGTTGCCCTCGAAATGGAGCGCGATCGTGCCCCTGCGGTTGCGCCAGTAGATCCAGCGGTTCGCGTCGAGCGAGCGCGTCTTGTGCGCCGGCGGCCAGCCCATCGCGGCCAGCACGGCCTGCTTGCTCATGCCGACCTTGGCCGCGCCCTCGCGGATGCCCTGCTGGTCGAGCGCGGAGAGGCTGGCCCACTCGCCGCTGGGATCGGTGAACGACATCACGGTCTGCAGCCACTCCGCCGGCCTCTTGATCCGGGTGTACTTGGCCGCGTAGCGCAGGTTGATCTTCTGGCCGCCCGGACCGACGAGCTCGATCGCCTTGCGACCGATGTCCGCGATCTCGACCGGCGAGCCGGCCGGGATGAAATCGCCGACCTGGTAGTTCAGCTCCACGGCCTTGCCCCTATTGTGGCGCAGGTTGAACCGCAGGTACATCGTCTTGCCCTCGAGATCCCGCGCCGAGAGCATCTCGCCGGTCGGCGGGGGCGGTGGAGGCGGCGGGGCGGCGGTTCTGCCGCTGTCGCCGCTGCCTGGATCCGTCGGGGGCGGTGGAGGCGGCGGGGCGGACTTCTCGGCGAGCAGCTTGTGCACCGCGTGCGGGATGGCGTCGAGCAGCGCGGCCTCTCCGCCCGGCACCTTCTCGAAGATGCTGTTCTTGACCCGGGCCTTCTTGATGTCGATGATCTTCAGGTTCACGGCGAAGACGTTACCGAACACGGCCACGTTGCCGGTGACCAGCAGGCTCACTCCCAGGGCGCCGCCGATCTCGGCCAGACAGCTCGCGTCGTCGCAGCCGATGAACTCCTTGGCCCGCTCCAGGCCGAGCATCGACTGGATGTCGCTGCGCGTGACCACGTCGTACTTGCCGAGATTTCGAATCTCGGTCGCCAGCATGTCCGAGAGCACGTCGAGCTGGGCCTGCTTGATGCCGCTCTTGGCCGCCAGCTCCATCACCGCGATCCGTTCCTGGCCGGCGAAGGCGGGGCTGGCGAACAAAACCGATAAAAACAGGGCGGTTACAACCACGCGTCGCACGGCTGCGCCTCCTTGCTCCAGGGTGCTACCCAGAAGACGAACAGCACCCCAAGATGATTCAGCGCGGCATCTTAGCCACCGCAGCCGGCGAGGTCAACCTTGGCACGGCGTCGGCTCCGGTGAGTACTTGACAGTTCCTCGGCGCCGGACCTATCGTTGTCACATTCGCGCGTGCCGGGGGGATAGCGCCGGCGCGAGGAGATGATGAAGTACAGCGAGAAGGTCATGGACCACTTCCGCAACCCGCGCAACGTCGGCTCGATCGACGGCGCCGACGGCGTGGGCGAGGTGGGCAACCCGGCCTGCGGCGACCTGATGAAGCTCTACATCGTGGTCGAGGACGGCCTGATCAAGGACGTCAGGTTCGAGACCTTCGGCTGCGGCGCCGCGATCGCCACCAGCTCGATGGTCACCGAGATGGTCAAGGGCAAGACCCTCGACGAGGCGATGACGATCACCAACAAGCAGGTGGCCGAGGCTCTGGGCGGCTTGCCGCCGATCAAGATGCACTGCTCGAACCTGGCCGCGGACGCATTGCTGGCGGCCATCGAGAACTACAAGGAGAGTCAGAAGAACAATGAGTCGTGAGCCTGGGGGGTGAACGTGCGCGGCGCAGCCCGATGAGCTGACGGCTGCACCTCGGACGCCCTCTCCTCGAAGCCGCGACCCGGGACAGAAGATGTCTGGGGATCCGATCGCCGTGCTGCTGTCGGGTGGCGTTGACAGCGCCGTGGCTGCCGCTCGCCTCGTCGAGGACGGGGCGGACGTGCGCGGGTACTTCCTCGCCCTGACGCCTCACGAGGGCGAGCCGCGCGAGGGCTCGTGCAGCTCGCCGGACGACGCGGTCGATGCGCGGGCCGTGGCGCGGGCGCTGGGCATCCCCTTCACCGTGCTCGACCTGGAGCGGGCCTTTCGCGAGATCGTGCTCGAGCCGTACCTGCGGGAGTACGCGGCGGGCCGAACGCCCAATCCCTGCACGCGCTGCAACCCGGCGATCAAGTTCGGCCGCTTCGCCGAGCTGGTGCGGGCCGACAGCGGCATCGAGCGCGTGGCCAGCGGGCATCACGCGCGTGTGGCCCTGGATTCCGAGAGCGGTCGCTGGGCCCTGCGGCGCGGCGCGGACCGCGCCAAGGACCAGAGCTACTTCCTTTTCGGCCTCGATCAGCGGCAGCTCTCCAGCGCGTTGTTCCCGGTGGGCGGGATGTCCAAGGCCGCGGTGCGCGAGGAGGCCAGGCGTCTCGGCCTGGCCGTGGCCGGCAAGTCGGAGAGCCAGGAGTTCTGCTTCGTGCACCCGCGGCGGCGAGCGGCCTTCATCGCCGAGCGGGTGGACACCGGCGCCGGGGAGATCGTCGATCGCGCGGGCAGGGTGCTCGGCGAGCACCAGGGTCTGCAGAGCTTCACCGTGGGGCAGCGCAAGGGCCTGGGAATCGCCGCGGCCGAGCCGCTGTTCGTGCTGGCGCTCGACGCCGGGAACAACCGGGTGGTGGTCGGCCCGCAGCAGGCGCTGGATGTGGCCGGCTTCAACGTGGCCGGGTACAACGCGGTGGCGGCCGCGGCGCCGGGCGCGGACGGGATGGAGGCTGCGGTGCAGGTGCGCTATCGCGCCGAGCCGCAGGCCTGCACGGCCCGGCCGGGGACGGAAGGCCGGGTGGATATCGAGTTCGACGAAGGCCACGGACCGGTGGCGCCGGGCCAGGCCGCGGTGCTGTACCGCGGCGAGACCGTGCTCGGCGGCGGCTGGATCGAGCGGGTGCAGGCATGAGCCGGGATGGCGCCCGCGCATCAGTGGCCGTGGTTACCCTCGGCTGCAAGGCCAACCACTACGACTCCGCCGTGCTCAGGGACCGCCTGCGAGACGCGGGGTTCGAGGTGGTGCGCGAGAGCGAGACCGCGGACGCGTACCTGGTCAACTCCTGCACCGTGACCCAGCGGAGCGACTTCCAGGCACGGCAGATGGCGCGGCGCTGCAAGCGCAGGAACCCGGAGGCCCGGGTGCTGCTCGTGGGCTGCTACGCCCAGACCCAGCCCGAGGCCTGCGCCGCGGCCGAGGGCGTGGACCTGGTGATCGGCAACCAGGCCCGCCACCGCATCCCCCAGCTGCTCGGCGATCTGCTCCAAGGCCGCGTCAGCCCGGCGCTCCCCTCCGGTGCGGCGATCGCGGATTTCGGCGACCGCGTGCCCGACTTCGAGCGGGCCAGGCCGTATCTCAAGATCCAGGACGGCTGCGACGATCGCTGCGCGTACTGCGCCGTTCCCGACGCGCGCGGCCCGAGCCGCAGCCTGCCGCCAGAACCCGTGCTGGAGCGCATCGCCGAGCTGGGGCGGCGCGGGTACCGCGAGGTCGTGCTCTCCGGAGTGCACCTGGGCCGGTACGGCCGCGACCTCTCACCGCCCACGGACCTGGCGTCGCTGATCGAGGCGATCGAGGCCACGGGCGCGTGCCAGCGCGTCCGCCTGTCATCGCTCGAGCCCCAGGCCATCGACGCGGATCTGCTCGAGGCGCTCCTGCGCTCGCAAATCCTCTGCCGCCACCTGCACCTGCCGCTGCAGAGCGGAGACGACGACGTGCTGCGCAAGATGGGCCGGCCCTATCGAGCCGCGCGTTTCGTCGAGGTGGTGCGGACCGTGCTCGCAATCTGGCCGGACGCGGCGATCGGCGCGGACGTGATCGTGGGCCTGCCGGGTGAGGACGAGGCGGCCTTTGCCCGGACCGAGGCGCTGGTCGGCGAGCTGCCGCTGGCGTACCTCCACGTGTTCCCCTTCTCGCCCCGTCCCGGAACACGAGCCGGGGACCTGCCGGACCGACCGCCGCAGCGGGTGGCGTCGGAGCGCGCGGGGCGAATGCGCGAGCTGTCCGTCGCGCTGCGGGCACGGTTTCGCGAACAGGCCCTGGGGCGCGAGCACGAGGTGCTGGTGGAGACCGAGGTTCGCGGAGAAGCCGGGATGCTGCGCGGCACATCGCGCAACTACGTGCCCTTCCGCTTCGAGGGAGAGGCGTCGCTGATCAACGAGCTGGTGCCGGTTCACGCTGAATCGCTGTTCGACGATCACGTGCAGGGAAGACTGGTGGGCTGATGTGGGAGGAGCACCTTGTCGCAGTGGAGCGGATGCAGCAGAAGCTGGAGTATCGGTTCAACACGCCCGAGCTGTTGATCCAGGCGCTGACGCATCGTTCCTTCGTCAACGAGCAACGGGATGAAGGATTCCAGGACAACGAGCGGTTGGAGTTCCTCGGCGACGCAGTGCTCGACCTGGTGGTGAGCCACGTGATCATGGACTGCTTCCCCGAGTTCCCCGAGGGCGACCTGTCCAAGCTCCGCGCCTCGATCGTCAACGAGACACAGCTTGCGCTGATGGCGACCAGCCGCCTCGATCTCGGCGAGTACCTGCTCCTCGGCCGCGGAGAGGAGAACACCGGCGGTCGCGAGAAGAGCTCGATCCTGGCCGATGCGTACGAGGCCCTGATCGCGGCGCTGTACCTCGACGGCGGGTTGCCGCCTGTGTTTCGTCTGGTCAGCGAGCACTTCGTGGGCAAGCTGATCGAGGTGCAGCTGGAAGGCTTCGACCGCGACTACAAGACCCAGCTGCAGGAGCACGCGCAGATCCAGTATCACCAGACACCCCGCTACTCGGTGATGCGGGAGGAGGGTCCGGATCACGCCAAGGAGTTCGAGGTGGCGGTATCGATCCAGGGTGTGTTCTACGGCGTGGGGCAGGGGCGGAGCAAGAAGGAAGCCGAGCAGCAGGCCGCGCTGTCCACGCTGAAGATGCTGATCCGCGGATCGGGGAGGTGAGGCCTACTTCTTCTTCACCCGCACCGCGCGACCGTCTGCCGTGCGGCTGGCACCTTCGAGGCGAGCTCGCTCTGATTTGCGCGGTACGCCCTTGCGACAGTTCCAGCACACGGCGGGCCGCTCCTCGCTGGGCTTCCAGGGGATCTCGCAGGGCTCGCCACATTCCGCGCAGACCGCCTCGTGCAGCTTGCCGCGCGCCGAGGGCGGGGTGCCGGGCGGAGGCCTGCCGAAGCGCTTGACGTAGCACTCGTCGCAGAGCACGGCGTCGGGATCGCGGGGCACGAAGGGCGTGCGGGTCGAGCGGCCGCACACGCAGCATGTGCCCATGACCGACACGCCGGTATCGTACTTCCGCTCTTGCTTCTGGCCCGGTGATCGGCGTCGATCAGCCATCCGCACCTCTTCGATCTCACTCGCTGAAGTCTATTGTCGGCGCAGCGCAGTGTCAACGGAATCCGCATCAGCCTTGACCAAGAGCTGTTTTCTGGTTATCATCAAAATCAGGTACGGGGTGAGAGCTGAAGCGGAGCTGGCTGAAGAGGCAGGCAGATGGCGAACGAGAAAGACCGCAGGAAGCACCCCAGGGTAGGAGCCAAGAACCCCGACAAACCCGTTACCTCTGCCAGGTTCTACCTCCTCTCCGACGCCCGGAAGAGCATCCTCGAGGCCCCGGTGCTCGACGTGAGCCTGGGCGGCCTGTCACTGATGACCCAGCTCGAGATCCCGGTGGGCGCCACGCTCCAGCTGCTGGTCGAGCCGTACCGTGCTCCCGGTGTAGAATCCACGATGGGCGGCGCGTACCGCCTGCTGGCCGAGGTGCGCTGGGGCTCGTCCAGAAAGGAGCAGGAGATCTTCATCCTCGGGTTGATGTTCCTGCCCGTATCGATCGCCGAGTCCCGCAACCGCAAGGGGCTCCAGCGGATCATGGATTCCTATCAGGAGCGGCACGGCAGCGCCTGAGCGGTCGCGGTTTCATCCCCGGCGGCGACGCACTCCGATCAGCAGCAGGATCAGCGCGGCAAGGCCCGGCTCACCGCCCACGGCGCCGCAGTTGCTGGTGGGCTCCTCGCCGTCGGCGTCGGAGTCGGCATCCGAGTCGGCGTCCGAGTCGGCGTCCGAGTCGGCGTCGCTGTCCGTGTCCGCGTCGCTGTCCGTATCCGCGTCGCCCTGGTTGCTGACGCAGCGTCCGTCCACGCAGACCTCGTCCGCGCCGCAGATCACGTCCTCGCAGGGATCGCCGAAGCACTGGCCGTCATCGCACACCTGACCCTCGGGGCACTCGATGCCGAGGCAGGGATCGTCGACGCAGGCGCCATCCACGCACTCCCGACCGGCGCCGCAATAGACACCGTCGCAGGGATCGGCCACGCAGCTGCCGCGATCATCGCAGTACTGCCCCGGCGGGCAGTTCTTGTTCGAGCACGGATCGTCGACGCAGGCGCCGTCCTCACAGCGCCGACCGGGCGGGCACTCGATGTCCGCGCAGGAGCTGATGCACTGGCCGTCGCGGCAGAACTGGTCCGCGTTGCAGCTCACCCCCGCGCAGGGATCGGCCTCGCACAGGCCGTTGCGGCAGCGCTGGCCTTCGGGGCATCCGTTGGTGTAGCAGCTACTCTCGACGCAGGCGCCGCCGCGGCAGGTCCAGCCCGGCGGGCAGGTGACGCCAGCGCAAGGATCGATGCAGGCGCCGTCGCGGCAGATCTGTCCTGGCGGGCACTCGACGTCCGCACAGTCCGCCGGCACGCACTGGCCGTCGACGCAGCTGTATCCTCCCGGGCACTCGCCGAGCGAGCAGGGGCCGACGCAGGCGCCGTCGATGCACTCCTGTCCCGGCGGACAGAGGTCGCCCTCGTCGGTCTGCCCGTCGCAGTCGTTGTCCATGCCGTCGCAGACCTCGTACGGCACCGGGCCGCAGGCGCCGCAGGCGTTCATCACGCCCTCGTCGATGGTGCCGTCGCAGTCGTTGTCCAGCCCGTCGCAGATCTCGGGCGAGGCCTCGGCTGCGGTGCAATCGACCCACTGGCCGTTCTCGCAGTGCTCGGTGCCCTCGCCGCATTCACCCCAGCAGGGCCTCGACAGATCCTCGTCGATGGCGCCGTCACAGTCGTTGTCGATGCCGTCGCACTCCTCGGGGCGTCCGGTCTCCTCGTACGTGATCGAGATATCCTGGACCGAGGGGGTCTTGCTGGTCGCGTCGTCCGTGCGCATGTGCACCGTGATCTCGATGCACTCGTTGTCCTCCACGCCGAGCAGGTCGCCGCTGCTCAGCGGCCCGTTCTCGGGCGCGGTCTCCAGATCCTCCTCGGTCGGGGCGGACTTGGCCGTGACCCAGACCTCGGTGCCGGTCGGCTCGTCGCTGGAGTATTGCAGGGTACCGAAGGATGCAGCGCAGTCGAAGCAGAGCGTCACCGTCCAGCTCCCGCTGCCGCCCTGGGCGATGATCTGGTGCATGAAGCCGGTCATGTCGCTGTAGGTGTACGGCAGCAAGCCGTTGGTCGCGTAGGTCCCCACCACCTGCCCGGTGGAGCAGTCGATCTTGGTCGTGGTGGCGTCAGCCTTGTTCACGGCCCACACGTTGTTCTGGTCGTCGACCGCCACGCCCACCGGGCCGCGACCGACGCCGATGCGGGTCACCTGCCAGCTGCCCTTGGTCACCTTGGCCACCTCGTTGGTGTCCGATGAGTCGTTGGACATCGCGACCCAGATGTTGTCGTCCGCGTCAGCCGCGATGCCACGGCCGATGCCGACGATGTTGATCCGCCGGATCTCGTTCATCGTCGCTGGATCGATCTGCACCGCGGCCCGACTGCCCGAGTCTCCGACCCAGACGTAGCCCTCGGCGTCGACGGTGATGCCGTAGGGACAGCACTGCGGGAAGGTGTAGCTGGCGATGATCTGATTGGTCTCGGTGCTGATCTTGTGCACCGACTCGGTGCCGGCTCCGCCGCCGCAGTAGTGTGACAGCACGTACACGTAACCCAGCCTGTCCGCGGCCGCGCCGTACGGGCAGGTGACGTTGACGGTGGCCAGCGTCTGACCGGTCTCGGGATCGAGCTTGTAGAGCTTGTTCTGATCGTGCGCGCCGGTCCAGACGTACCCGGCGCGATCGATGGTGATGCCGCGCATGACGTAGCCGCCGGGGCTGATATCGAGCAGCGGATTGCCGGTCTCGGCGTCGAGCTTCATCGTGTGGCCGTCCTGCCTGCAGTTGACCCAGACGTTGCCGTGGCCGTCGACCGAGGTGCGCGAAGGATCGCGGCACACGGGGAAGGGGCTGCCCGGATAGTGCTGGCCGGTGCGAGTGTCTATCTTGGCCACGGTATTGCTACCCGAGTTGGCGATCCAGATGAAGGGCGTGTACATCGAGCCGCCGCCCTCACCCTTGTTGAGCTGGATCTGGTCCGCCACGATGATGTGGTTGACACCGGCCTCCTCACCCTCGTCCCAGTCCGGATCGTCGGTCCAGACGTGAGTCGCGGCGTGGGCCTGGAAGGAGAGGGCAGAGATGCCGATCGTCAGGCAAACCATGGCACAATGCTTCATCCTGTACCTCCCTCCCGCGGCCGAATGCCGGTCGGGCTGCAATATTCAATATTGTATTGTGAACACAGAGGAATCGCAACCGCGTGCGCAGCGGATTGACAGTGCGGGCCAACGCGGCTACGTTCGGCGCCTGGTTTCACACGCCCGCGCGCACGAGGCGGCGAGGGCGGGCTCGCAGAGGAGTACATGCCATGAAGGGTCTTGGATTCAAGTTCGGAGCGGTCCTGCTTCTCGTCCTGGGATGCTGGGGGGCCGCGCTGCTGGCTCCTGGATGCGGCGAGAGCGGCTCGAGCTGCAAGGGCTCGCTCGAGGTCTGCGACGGTCGTGACAACGACTGCGACGGTCTGATCGACGAGGACAATGTCTGTGGCGGTGATACGGACACCGATACCGACTCGGACACCGATTCGGACAGCGACTCGGACACCGACACCGACGTCGACTCGGACAGCGATGCGGACACCGACACCGACGTGGACACGGACAGCGACACCGATACCGACACCGGCGTTCGCGAGACCGTGATCAACGAGGTGCACTACAACGATCCGGGAACCGACGACGCCAACTTCGTCGAGCTCAAGGGGCCGTCTCGTCTGCCGCTAGACGGCTGCGCGCTGGTCGGGGTCAACGGATACGACGGCAACGACTACAAGACGATTCCGCTCGACGGCCAGACGATCGCGGCGGACGGATACTTCGTGCTGGCGCAATCCAACCTCGTGCCCCACGCGGACTCGGTCGATGACTCGGCAGACTTCCAGAACGGGCCGGACAGCATTCAGCTGCGCTGCGGCGGCGAGCTGATCGACGCGGTGGGGTACCACAGCGAGGGTGATCCCTTCGGCGAGGGCGAGTTCTTTGCCGGCGAGGGCACGGCCGTGGAGAATCCCTTCCCGGACGGTCCGATCGCCCGCTGCCCTGATGGCCGCGACTCGGAACCGGGTGACAACTCGGTGGACTTCATCGGTCTCAGCGTGGACGATGCCACTCCGGGCGAGAGCAACGAGCCCGCCTGCCCGGCGGGTGATACCGACACTGATACGGACACTGACACGGATAGCGACACGGATAGCGACACGGATAGCGACACGGACTCGGACACCGACTCGGACACGGACACGGACACCGATACCGACTCGGACACGGACACGGACACCGATACCGACTCGGACACCGACACCGACACGGACACCGACACGGACACCGACACGGACACGGATACCGACACGGACACCGACACCTTCACCGATCCCAACCTGCTCGATACCGTGATCAACGAGCTGAACTACGATCCACCGGGCAGTGATACCGAGACCTATGTCGAGCTCCTCGGCGTGGCCGGGACCTCGCTCGATGGCTGCTCGCTGGTCGGGGTGAACGGTTACAACGGCCAGGACGTGCGGGCGGTCCCGCTCGAGGATCAGATCATCCCGGACGACGGATATTTCGTGGTGGCCCAGGCGGCCAGCGTGCCCAACATGGACCTGCTGGACGGGGACACCGACTTCCAGAACGGCCCGGACAGCGTGCAGCTTCGCTGCGAGGGCTATGTCGTGGACGCGGTGGCGTACTACAAGACCGGCGATCCCTTCAATGGCGGCGAGTTCCCGGCCGGCGAGGGCGAGCCCGTGGAGAACAGGGATCCCGGCAACCACCTTCTCGCGCGCTGCCCGGACGGCGCAGACGACGCAAACGACAATGCGACCGACTTCGTGAGCCTGCCCACGCCCTCTCCGGGCGAGAGCAACGAGGCGGCCTGCGCGGCTGGCGACACGGATGTGGACACGGACACCGATACCGACACGGACACCGACACGGACACCGACTCGGACACCGACACGGACACCGACACGGACACCGACACGGACACCGACTCGGATACCGACTCGGATACCGACACCGACACGGATGTGGACACGGACACCGACACGGACACCGACACCGAGCCGACCTACACCATTGACTGGTGTCGGCTGCACTTCCCAGAGACCGCGGAGACCGCGGTCGGCTCGCAGCTCACCGCGTACAGCAGGCTGTTCATCGCCGGCCTGACCAACTCAAGCTCGGTCAACGACCCGGTGCCCGGCGTGCTGCTGTCCGAGCTGGGATACGCCGTGGACGGCACCGATCCCCAGGTCGCGCCCGGCGCCTGGACCTGGTTCACGGCCGAGCCCAATCCGGGCTGGGACGGCGCCGCGGCCCAGCCGCCCGAGGTGAACAACGACGAGTATTGGGGCACGCTGACCGCACCGGCCGTGGACGGCGAGTACGACTATGCCTTCCGCTTCTCCGGCGACGCCGGGCTGAACTGGACCTACTGCGACATCGACACCGGCGCCTTCGGCGAGGACGGCAGCGAGAACGGGTACCAGCCGACCAACGCCGGCGAGCTGACCGTGCTCCCGCACCCGGCGGTGGGCGAGGTGGTCTTCACCGAGATCATGTACGACCCGCACCACGATCTGCTGGAAGGCACCGACGAGTGGTTCGAGCTGCACAACCTGTCGAGCCAGATGGTCAGCCTGGACGGCTGCACCGTATCCGAGGGCGGCGGCGACTCGACCGACCTGGTAGGCCTGACCATCCCGCCGGGCGGGTACGTGCTGCTCGTGCAGGAGGAGACCAACACCGCCGGGCTGACTCCGGACCACCTGTTCGACTTCGCGCTCGGCAACAGCGGCGACACGCTGTTCCTCACCTGCGGCAGCGACACCATCGACGAGGTCACGTACGACGACGGACCCGAGTTCCCGAACGCCCAGGCGCGCTCGCTGACCCTCGATCCGGGCAACTTCGACGCCACCGCCAACGATGACGGCAGCAACTGGTGCGAGGCGCGCACCGTGTACTACACCGGCACGATCACGCCCGACGGGGACAACTACGGCACGCCGGGCGGACCCAACGACATCTGCAAGTACCCCATCGGCTGGTGCCGGCTGCACTGGCCGCTCGACGAGGTGGAGAGCCGCGGCAACGAACTGGTGGCGTACGGCCACCTGTGGGTCGACGGCTGGACCGACCAGACCACGCTCAACGATCCGCTCGACGGGATCATCGTCGGCGAGGTGGGTGTCGGGCCGGACGGCAGCGATCCCGCGGTCGACGACACGGGCTGGACCTTCTTCGCCGCCGAGCCCAATCCGGGCTGGGACGGGGCCACGGCCGAGCCGGCCGAACCGAACAACGACGAGTACTGGGGGCCCCTCACCGCGCCGGCGGCCGCGGGCGACCACGACTTCGCCTTCCGCTTCTCCGGCGACGGCGGACAGACCTGGACCTACTGCGACCGCGACTCGGGCGGACACGGCGGGGACGGCTCCGAGGACGGGTACCAGCCCGTCAACGCCGGACAGCTGACCGTGCTGCCGCAGCCGGCCGTGGGCGAGGTGGTGATCTCCGAGATCATGTACGAGCCGAAGTACGACCTCGGCGCGACCGCGGAGTGGTTCGAGCTGTACAACGCCGCCTCCGGAACCGTCAGCCTCAAGGACTGCGTGGTCACGGACGCCAGCGCGAGCGAGACCACGATCGGCGACCTGCGGCTGGCCGCCGGGGCGTACGCGCTGTTCGCGAGGTCCGACACCGACAACGGCGGTCTCGTGCACGATCACCTGTACGGCTTCGCGCTCAACAACAGCGGCGGCGACACGCTCACCCTCAACTGCGAGGCGGGGACGATCGACGAGGTGATCTTCGACGACGGCGGAGACTTCCCGGACGCCTCGGGTCGCTCGCTCACGCTCGATCCGGCGCATCTCGACGCTACTGAGAACGACGACGGGGCGTACTGGTGCCTGGCGCGAACGTCATATTATTCCGGCGATCCATCGCCGGAACAGGACAACTTCGGCACGCCGGGCGCGGACAACGACCAGTGCGTCTTCACCATCGACTGGTGCCGCATGCACTGGCCGACGAGCATCGACGAGCGTTCAGGCACGGCCGTCGACGTGTTCGGCCACCTGTACATCGCCGGGCTCACGGATCAGACCACGCTCAACGATCCGCTCGACGGCGTGGTGCTCGGTGAGATGGGGTACGGCGCCGACGGTACGGATCCGGGGCAGGATCCGGGCGCCTGGACCTGGCTGGCCACGGCGCCCAACCCGGCCTGGGACGGCGCCACGGCCGTGCCCGAGGCCGAGCCGGACAACGACGAGTACTGGGCCAGCTTCACCGTTCCGGACTCGGGCGGCGACTTCGACTACGCCTTCCGCTTCTCGGGCGACGGCGGCTGGAACTGGACCTACTGCGACACGGACGCCGGCGACGGCATGGACGGCTCCGAGGACGGGTACTCGGCGAGCGAAGCCGGGCAGATGTCGGTCTCGGTGTGCACCGACGACGGGTACGAGGAAAACGACGACGGCGGCGAGGCCGCAGTGCTGCCGGGCGCGGACACGTACTCGGGCCTGGTGATCTGCGACGACGAGGACTGGTTCGCGATCGACCTCGCCGAGGGCGAGCAGGTGCAGATCGACATCACCTTCGAGCACGCCTCGGGCGATCTCGACCTGTTCCTGTACGGTCCGGACCAGCACGCCACCTCCGTGGACAGCTCGACCTCGGAAGACGACGACGAGTCGGTCGGCCCGCACACCGTCGGCGGCGGGGAGGGCGGCACATACTACATCGCAGTAGTCGGCGCCGCCGGCGTGTGGAACAGCTACGAGATGACGATCTCCATCGCGCGGGCCTGGCGGCTCGCCGGCGTGGGCGACCTGGTGTTCACCGAGGTGCTGCAGAATCCGTCGGCCGTGGGCGACACCGCGGGAGAGTGGTTCGAGCTCCTGAACCTCTCGGCCGATACGGTCAATCTCTGGGGTCTGGACTTCACCGACGACGGCAGCGACAGCTTCACGGTGGACGTGGAGCTACTCGTCGCACCGGGTGCCCATGCCGTACTCGGCATCAACGGCGACACGGGCACCAACGGCGGCGTGACGCTGGACTTCGACTACAACGGGATGAGCCTGGGCAACGCAGTTGACGAACTCGTGGTCTCTCGCGGCGGCGAGGAGATCGACCGCGTGGTCTGGGACGACGGCGCAACATTCCCGGACCCGAACGGCGCCTCGATGCAGCTGGATCCGGATCATGCCAGTCCTGGAGCCAATGACTTCGGCGCGTACTGGTGCGCGGCCACGGCGCCATACGGCGACGGCGACCAGGGTACGCCCAGCGCGGCCAACGCTGAATGCGGCGCCGCCACGCACACCATCGGCTGGTGCAACGTGCAGCACCCCGCGCCGACGATCACCGGCGCGCCCGACGCGTGGGGTCACGTGTACGGGCGGCTCTACGCGGCCGGCCTCACCGACGCGACCATCGACGGGCTGGACGCGGCGCCGGAGCTTGTCGCCGAGGTCGGCGTGGGGCCGGACGGCAGCGACCCCACCGCGGACCTGACGGGCTGGAGCTTCTTCCCGGCCTGGCCCAACGTGGGCGTGGGCAACGACGACGAGTACATGGGGGAGATGCAGCTGCCGGATGCAGAAGCCGAATACTATTATGCGTACCGCTTCAGCGGAGATCGGGGCGCCACCTGGACCTACTGCGATGTGGTCGACGAGTGGGGTGGAGGCGGCGAGCCCCGGGCAACGGTGGCGGCTGCCTCGGCGACCCAGGACGCGACCACCGGCGCGATCGCTCTGGCCGTGCCTGACAACGACCCGGGTGGCGCGAGCAGCGCGGTGACCGTCAACGACTGGACCACGGTGTCCGGCATCACCGTCGAGGTTGACATCACCCACCCCGACCGCGGCGAGCTGATCGTGGAGCTGACCAGCCCGGGCAGCACGGTCGTGCGGCTGCACGACCAGACCGGTGGGGGCGCGGCTGACCTCGTCGCGCACTACGGCGTAGGCGAGACGCCCGACGGCCCGGGCGCGCTGGCCGACCCGGCCGGTGAGTGGGGGCAGGGTGACTGGCACCTGAACGTGATCGATACCGTCGAGGGCAACGCGGGCATGCTGAACGGCTGGACGCTGCATCTGATGCCGTAAGGGGGGGGCGGCCTCGGCTGATCTGGTGCCTCGCGGCGCGGCCACACCGCCGTGAACGACGGGGTGGTGGCCCGTCGCGCTGTCTGGTGAATCCCGAGGCCCGAGCGCCTACCGTTTCTTCTTCTTCCGCTTCTGCTTGCGACGCTGCTGCTTCTGCTTGCGGCGCTTGTCCTTGGCCTTCTTGCGTTCGGCCGCGGTCTTGGGCTTGGGACCGCCGCCGCCCTCGGTCATGCCAGCCATCCCCGGCATGCCGGGCATCCCCGGCATCGCGGGCATGCCGCCGGATTGCTTGAGCGCCTTGCGCAGCTGGCCGATCTGACCGAGCTGCTTGAAGCCGGGGATCTTGGCCAGCAACCCGGGCTGCGCGCCGATCGCGCCCATCATCCCCTTCATCTGGCCGAAGCGCTGCAGCAGGTCCTCGACCTCCTGCACCTTGCGGCCCGAGCCGGTGGCGATACGCACCACCCGGCTGCCGTCGATGATCTCGGGCTCACGGCGCTCGGCCTTGGTCATCGACTGGATCACGGACTCGATCTTGCCGAACTGACCCTCGTCGAGGGTCACGCCGTCGGGCAGCCCGTCCGGGAAGAAGGGCAGCTTGTCCATCACGTCGGTCAGCGAGCCCATCTTCTGCAGCGTGCGGATCTGCTCCAGGAAGTCCTCCATCGTGAACTTCCCGCGCAGCATGCGCAGGGCGTCCTTCTCGGCCTTCTCGGTGTCGACGACGTCCTCGAAATCCTGCATCAGGCCGACGACGTCGCCCAGGCCCAGGATCCGCGAGGCCAGGCCCTCGGGCCTGAACTCCTCGAGCTTGTCCAGATCCTCGCCCATGCCGACGAACTTGACCGGCGTGCCCGTGACCTCCTTGATCGACAGCGCCGCGCCGCCGCGGGCGTCGCCGTCGAGCTTGGTCAGCACGAAGCCGGTCAGGTCGAGCCGCCGGTTGAACTCCGTGGCCGTGCGCACCGCGTCCTGGCCGATCATCGAGTCACAGACGAGCAGCACGTTCTCGGGCTCGGTCGCCTTCTGGATGTTCTCCAGCTCGGTCATCAGCGTGTCGTCGATCGCCAGCCGGCCGGCGGTGTCGAAGATCGCGGTGTCGCAGCCCTGCTGGCGCGCCGCCTCGAGCGCGCGGGTGCAGATGCCCACTGGATCGCCCGAGTCGTCGCGGTAGACCGGGATCTCGAGCCTGTCGCCGAGCACCTGCAGCTGCTCGATCGCGGCCGGGCGGTACACGTCCGCGGCGACCAGCATCGGGGTGCGGTCCTGGTAGCTGGAGAGATACAGCGCCAGCTTGGCCGCGGTGGTGGTCTTGCCCGAGCCCTGCAGGCCGACCATCATCACGGCCGAGGCGGGCCGCTTGGAGTACTCGAGGGTGGTCTCCACCGGACCCATCAGCTCCTCGAGCTCCTTCTGGCAGATCGCCACGAAGTGGTCGGCCGGCGTGACCTTGGCCTTGCGGCCCCGGGTCTTGGCCGAGAGGCGCACCACCTCGCCGACTGCTGTCTCGCGCACGCGTTCGAGGAAGCTCTTGGTGACCCCGAAGTCGACGTCCGCCTCGAGCAGGCTCATCCGCACGTCGCGGAGCGCCTGCTCGATGTCGTCCTCGTGGATCTCGGCCGTGCCGGAGAGTCGCCGCCGCGCGTTGCGGAAGCCCTTGCTCAGTGTCTCGAACATCGCGCTCCTCTCCGGTCCGGAACGCGGATTTATAGGAAATCGCACGCCCCTCTGTCAATAACGCGCTCGTGAACGGGCCGCCCCCAGGTTGACACCCCAGCCCCCAGGTGCCAACCTCCGCCCCCCGGAGGTCCGCGCGTGTCACCCACCACTCGCCAGATCCGCGATCTCCCTCGCCGGATCCTCCGCTTCGTCCGCGATCACGACCTGGCGCGGCCGGGCGAGCGCATCCTCGTCGCCATCTCCGGCGGCGCGGACTCGGCGGCCCTGCTCGCCGCGCTGCACCGCATCCACGCCGAGCTCGGGATCTCGCTCGTGGCCGCACATCTGAACCACGGCCTGCGCGACGACGCGGATCGCGACGAGCAGGCCGCGCGGGCGCTGGCAGCACACCTCGACGTGCCGCTGGTCGCGGGTCGGCTGGAGACGCTCGCGGGCGCGGGTGACTCCCTGGAGCAGGCGGCGCGCGACGAGCGCTACCGCTTCCTGCACGCCACCTCGGCCGACGCGGCCGCGGACCGCATCGCCGTGGGCCACACCCTCGACGATCGGGCCGAGACCTTCCTGCTCAACCTGTTCCGCGGTGCCGGGCCGCGGGGCCTGGCCGCGCCGCGACCGGCCCGCGGCGACGGCGTGATCCGGCCGCTGCTCGACGAGCGCAGGGCCGTGGTCCGCGCGTTTGCCGAGCAGTCCGGGCTGGCCATCGTCGAGGATCGCTCCAATCACGACCGACGCTTCGCGCGGAACCGGGTGAGGCTCGATCTGCTCCCCGCGGTCGTCGAGGCCTTCTCCGACGGCGTGGTCCAGCGCATCGCCTCGGCCGCGCGCATCCTCGACGAGGAGGATCGCCTGCTCGAGGACCTGGCCGACGCGACCCTGGAGTCGCTGCGCCGGCCCGGTCCGGGCGTGCTGCTCGAGGCCCGGGGCCTGGCCAGCCACATCCCGGCCCTGGCGGCGCGGGTGCTGCGCGCCGCGATCGCAGAGGCCAAGGGCGATCTGCGGCGCGTGACCGAGGCCCATATCCGGGACGGGCTGCGGCTCGCCAGATCAGATTCCCGCGGCCGGGAGATCATGCTGCCCGGCGATATCCGCGTGGTGCGCGACGGCGACGTGCTGGCCGTGGTGCCGACGAGCGCGGAGGGGCCGGCCGCGGAGTACGAGGTCCCGGCCGACGCCGAGGGCCACCATCTGCTGGGTCATGGCATCGTGCTCGAGGTGGCCCGGGCCGCGGCCGAGGACCGGCCCGCCACGGCGTCGGTGGTGTTCCTGCGCCCGGACGCGGCCGCTGATCTGGTCTTGCGTCCCCGCCGGCCCGGAGACCGGATCCGCCTGCTGGGCGGCCCGGGAACCCGCAAGATCTCGGACCTGTTCATCGACTGCAAGGTGCCGCGTTCGCAGCGGGAATGGCGGCCGCTGCTCGCCGAGGCGACCGGCTCGCAGGTGTTCTGGGTGCCGGGCCTGCGGGTGGGCGAGGGGCCCTGGGCCGAGCCCGGGGACGATGCGCTGCGGCTCAGTGTGCGCTTCGCGTCGCCCGAAGTTGCCGACCCGCGGTAGGTGTGATTATAATAAAAATTCACCGCTCGCGGGAATGACGCGAGCCGAGAGCGCGGTGACGAGTTGAAACAGAGCTACAGAACGATTCTCCTTTGGGTCTTCCTGCTGCTGACCTTCGTGTTGATCTACCGCATGTTCGACACGGCCGAGACCAACGTGCAGGCGATCGCCTTCAGCGACTTCCGCACCAAGGTCAAGAGCGGCGAGGTCAAGGAGGTCAAGATCCGCGGCAACACGTACGCGGGCAAGCTCCGCGACGGCAGCGCCTTCAAGACCTTCGGCATCGTGGGCGAGGAGCTCGACGCCCAGATGTGGAACCAGGGCGACAACCCGGTCCGCGTCGAGTACGAGGAGGTCGAGCAGAACCCCTTCTGGCAGTCGCTGCTGATCTCGTGGCTGCCGATGGTGCTGATCTTCGTGATCTTCATCTTCTTCATGCGCCAGTTCCAGTCCGGCGGCGGCAAGGCGATGAGCTTCGGCAAGAGCAAGGCCAAGCTGCTCTCCGACTCGGGCAAGAAGGCCACCTTCGAGGACGTGGCTGGCGTGGAGGAAGCCAAGGAGGAGCTGCAGGAGGTCATCGCCTTCCTCAAGGACCCCAAGAAGTTCACCCGGCTCGGCGGCCGGATCCCCAAGGGCGTGCTGCTCGTCGGTCCGCCGGGCACGGGCAAGACCTTGCTCGCCCGGGCCGTGGCCGGCGAGGCCGGCGTGCCCTTCTTCTCGATCTCGGGCTCCGACTTCGTGGAGATGTTCGTCGGCGTGGGCGCCTCCCGGGTGCGCGATCTGTTCGAGCAGGGCAAGAAGCACGCTCCGTGCATCGTGTTCATCGACGAGCTCGACGCCGTGGGCCGCCACCGCGGCGCCGGTCTCGGCGGCGGCCACGACGAGCGCGAGCAGACGCTGAACCAGCTGCTGGTGGAGATGGACGGCTTCGAGAGCAACGAGGGCGTGATCCTGATGGCCGCGACCAACCGGCCGGACGTGCTCGATCCGGCGCTGCTGCGTCCCGGTCGCTTCGACCGGCGGGTGGTGGTGCCGCGCCCGGACGTTCGCGGACGGGAGGCGATCCTCAAGGTCCACACACGGCGCACGCCGCTGGACGACGATGTCGATGTCTCGGTGGTCGCGCGCGGCACGCCCGGCTTCTCGGGCGCCGACCTGGAGAACCTGGTCAACGAGGCGGCCCTGCTCGCCGCACGGCACGACCAGGACCGCGTGCGGATGCACGACTTCGAGCTGGCCAAGGACAAGGTGCTGATGGGCTCGGAGCGCAAGAGCATGGTGCTCTCGGCCGAGGAGAAGCGCACCACGGCCTATCACGAGGCCGGCCACGCGATGGTGGCCTGGGTGCTGCCCAACACCGATCCGATCCACAAGGTGTCGGTGATCCCGCGGGGCATGGCGCTCGGCCTGACCCAGCAGCTGCCCACCGAGGACCGCTACACCATCAGCGCCGAGCGGGCGCTGGAGGACATCACGGTGATGATGGGCGGCCGCGTGGCCGAGGAGATGTTCCTGGAAAAGAAGACAACCGGCGCCGGCAACGACCTCGAGCGCGCCACCGAGCTGGCGCGCAAGATGGTCTGCGAGTGGGGCATGAGCGAGAAGCTCGGCCCGCTGACCTTCGGCAAGGTCGAGGAGCAGATCTTCCTCGGCAAGGAGTTCGCGCGTCATCAGGACTACAGCGAGAACACCGCGAAGGAGATCGACGCCGAGGTGCGGCGCATCGTCACCGGCGCGTACGACCGGGCGCACAAGATCGTGGACGAGCACAGGGAGCAGCTCGAGCGGCTGGCCCAGGCCCTGCTCGAGCGCGAGGTGCTCGACGGTGAGGAGATCGAGTTGGTGATGACCGACAGGCCGCTGCCGGATCGTGACGCCGAGGCCGGGGCCGACGCCTCAGGCGAGGGTGGGGGCGAGGAGGATCGGGGCCTGCTGGAGAAGGGCTTCTCGCGGGCCCGCGAGGTGTTCGGTACGGGTGGGCTCGGCTCGCCCAGCCGGCCGGCCACCGACCCCGACGTTCCGGAGAGTGACGATACCTAGGGGCGCCCCCAGGCGGGCGCCCTGAATCCGCGAGGTCCGACAGCACAGGGCGGCCACGTGGGGCCGCCCCTGCAGTCGCAGGGATACATGACAGAACTTGAAGACATCCTGCTACCCTCCGGCAAGAAGCTAGAATTCGACAGACCCCTGATCATGGGCGTGCTCAACGTGACGCCCGACAGCTTCTCCGACGGCGGCCGCTTCTTCGAGCGCCAGGCCGCGATAGACCATGCGCGGGCCATGGTGCGCGAGGGCGCCGACATCATCGACATCGGCGGCGAGTCGACCCGGCCCGGCGCGGCCGAGGTGTCGGCCGACGAGGAGCTGGGCCGGGTTGTGCCCGTGATCGAGGCGCTGGTGGACGCCGGCGTGGACGTGCCGATCTCGATCGACACCACCAAGGCGGCCGTGGCCGCGGTCGCGTTCGCCGCCGGCGCGGATATCGTCAACGACGTCAGCGCGCTGCGCTTCGACCCCGAGCTCGGCCCGACCACCGCCCGGCACGGGGCGGCGCTGATCCTGATGCACATGCGGGGCACGCCGCGCACGATGCAGGCCGGCACGATCGAGTACGACGACGTGGTGCAGGATATCCTCGCCTTCCTCGAGGAGCGGGTGGCGGCGGCCGTGGAGGCGGGAGTCGAGCGGGGCCGGATCATGCTCGATCCGGGCATCGGCTTCGGCAAGACCGTGGAGCACAACCTGGAGATCGTGCGCCGCATCGGAGAATTCGACCGGCCCGGGCTGCCCGTGGTGCTGGGCACCTCTCGCAAGAGCTTCATCGGCAAGGTGCTCGACCTGCCCGAGGACCAGCGCCTCGAGGGCACGCTGGCCACGGTGGCGCTCGGCGCATTCCTCGGCGCGGCCGTGCTGCGGGTCCACGACGTGCGGGCCGCGGCGCGAACGGCCCGGCTGGCCTGGGCGGTGGCCGGGCACTAAGCGTCCGAAAACGTTGACAACCCGCGTTCAGGCGGGTACACGTAACCGGGCAGCGAACCGAGGACGAATTTGGACCGATTTCTCGAACTCCTGGCAGGCATTCCAGACACCGGCGGGACCCCGGGGATCCTGCTGGCCGTGCTCGATCTGCTGATCGTGTGGTACCTGACCTACCGCATCCTGCTGCTGATCCGCGGCACGCGCGCGATGCCGATGCTGATCGGCCTCGCACTGCTCGTCGTGGGGTACATCGCCTCCCGCTACATCCACCTCACCACGCTGAACTGGGTGCTGGAGAACTTCTTCAGTAGCTTCCTGATCCTGATCATCATCATCTTCCAGCACGACATCCGGCGGGGCCTGGCGCACGTGGGCAAGCGCGGCTCGCTGTGGGGTCCGAGCACGTACGAGGACACCGCGATCATCGAGGAGGTGATGAAGGCCGCGGTCAACCTGGCGCAGAAGAAGGTCGGTGCGATCATCGTGCTCGAGCGTGACGGCGACCTGACCGACTACTGCACCGAGGGCACCGAGATCGACGCGCGGGTGACCAAGGAGACGCTGTTCAGCATCTTCCTGCCGTACTCGCCGATCCACGATGGCGCGGCGATCATCCAGAAGGGACGGATCACGATGGCCAGCGTGCTGCTGCCGCTGACCAACAATCCGCGGGTGGCCAAGGATCTGGGCACGCGCCACCGAGCCGCGATCGGCCTCTCCGAGGAGAACGACGCGGCGGTGGTGGTGGTGAGCGAGGAGCGGGGACAGATCTCGCTCGCCCTCGACGGCAAGATCACGCGGGACCTCGACGGCGCCACGCTGCGCAAGGTCCTGCAGAGCCTGCTCCAGAAGAAGCGACGATGAAACGCAGCAAGGAGAGATTCCTGCGCCGCCTGCTGCCGGAGAGCCCGGGGCTGTGGCTCCTCGCGCTCGCCATCACCGCCGCGATGTGGGCCGCCGTGCACATGGAGCAGAACCAGGTGGCCACGGTCGACGTGCCGCTGATGCTCTCCCTGCCCAAGGACAAGGTGCTGGTCTCGGACGTGCCCGAGAAGATCAAGGTCACGATGAGCGGCCCCTGGACCCAGCTAACCGGCATGGACCGCGACAAGCTGGGCCACGAGATCGATCTCTCGGGCTCGGATCTCGGTCCGTCGCTGTACTACCTCGATCCCGATGCCCTGCGCCTGCCGCCGCGCACGCGGGCGATCCGCGTCAGCCCCTCGCAGCTGCGGTTGAGCTTCGCGCGCAAGTCGAGCCGGCTGGTGCCGGTGGTGCCGAACCTGGTGGGGCAGCCCGCGCGGGGCTACGCGGTCAAGGGCTTCACCTGCGGGCCCAAGGAGGTCACGATCGAGGGCGCCGAGAGCGAGGTCGGGCTGCTCGACGAGGCGGTGACCGAGGAGATCGACATCGTCAACCGCACCCAGAGCTTCGAGGCCGAGGTGGGGCTGTTCCCGCTGTCGCGCAACGTGTGGGCCAAGGAGAAGGCCCGCTTCAAGGTGCAGGTAACGATCGAGCCGGTGGTCGGCGAGGACCGCTTCACCGGTGTGGCCGTCCGCGTCGACGGCACGGAGCACGAGGTCCGCGTCACGCCGGACACGGTGAGCGTGGCGCTGAAGGGGCCCGAACCGTCGCTGGAGCGGCTCTCGTCGAAGAAGCTCACCGCGGTGGTGGAGCTCGCGGAGCAGGAGGGAAAGGTTCCGGGGCGGATGGAGAAGACGTATCGCCTCGAAGGCCTGCCCGAAGGCGTGCAGCCGCTCAAGCTCGAGCCGGAAAGGGTGAGGATCCGCGTACTCAAGAAGATGAGAACACCCTAGGAGCGGAGTGAGCCGCGCCTACAAGTCGCAGCACGACGTGAAAGGAAGCCAAGGTGGCTAGAAGACAGTCCAGGTTGCTCGGAGGCAGCGAGGAGGAGACCCTCCTCGGCGTGAACATCGACCACGTGGCCACGATCCGTCAGGCCCGGGGCACACCCTATCCCGACCCGGTGCACGCGGCCGCGCTGTGCGAGCTGGCCGGCGCGGACCAGATCACGATCCACCTGCGGGAGGACCGGCGCCACATCCAGGACCGGGATCTGCAGATCTTGAAGGAGACGGTCAAGACCCGGTTGAACCTGGAGATGGCGGCCACCGAGGAGATGGCCCGCATCGCGCTCGAGACCCGGCCGCACACGGCGTGCCTGGTTCCGGAGCGGCGCGAGGAGCTGACCACCGAGGGCGGACTGGACGTGGCCTCGGACCGCGGCGGCTCGGTCTCGCGGACGGTGCGCATGCTGCAGGACGGCGAGATCAGCGTCAGCCTGTTCATCGACCCGGACATGGACCAGCTACGGGCATCGAAGAAGTTCGGCGCCGACGCGGTGGAGATCCACACCGGCGCGTACTGCGAGGCCAAGGGCGAGGCGGCGCGGAACGATGAGCTGGCCAAGCTGGTGGACTCGGCCAAGGCGGCGAAGAAGCTGGGCCTGCAGGTCAACGCCGGGCACGGGCTGGACTACACCAACGTGCTGCCCGTGGCCCGGATCGGCGAGTTCGTGGAGTTCAACATCGGGCATTCGATCATCTCGCGGGCCGTGCTCGTCGGCCTGGTCGAGGCGGTGCGGGAGATGAAGCGGCTGCTGCTGCAGGCGCGGGCCTGATCGCGCGACGTTGGTCTGCTTGCGCCTCGGCGCCTCACCGCATATCCTTGATCATCGTATGCGCGTCACGCGTCACGATGCGAGGATCGGCGGGCGGCCCGGGGGGAGGGCGCTGGCCATCGCGATCGCGCTGCTGCTCCCGGTCGCCGCTCTGGCCAAACGTCCCAAGGTCGAAGACCTGGTGAAGGCCGCGGCCAGGGGCGACAAGGCCCAGGTCCAGGAACTGCTGATCCGCGGTCTCGACGTCAACGCGGCGCTCGACTTCGACAAGACCGCGATCAACGAGGCCGCGTACAACGGCCACCTCGACCTGGTGAAGTACCTGCTCGACCACGGCGCCAAGGTCAACCAGCGCAACGCCCAGTACTCCACGCCCCTGCATCGCGCCGCCGACAAGGGTTACATCGATGTGGTCAGGCTGCTGCTCGAGCGCGGGGCCAGCCTCAAGGCCTGGTCGCACTGGTACGGCACGCCGCTGATGGCCGCGGCGCAGAGCGGCCACGACAACATCGTCAAGCTGTTGCTCGAGCGCGGCGCCAGGCCCGGGCGCAAGACGCCCGAGGGCTGGACCGTGCTGCACATCGCGGCCAAGCGCGGCAGCTCCGACGTGATCGCATTGCTGGTCGAGGCCGGGGCCAAGGTCGAGCAGAAGACCCAGGAAGGCCTGACCTCGCTGATGCTGGCGGTGGAGCACAACCACGCCGAGACGGTGAGCGCGCTGGTGGCGGCGGGCGCCAACCCCAACCGCAAGGGCCTGCTCGGCCTGACCGTGCTGCACAGCGCGGCCTCGGCCAACCGGGTCGAGGTGGTCGCGGCGCTCGTCACGGCGCCGGGCATCGAGCTCGACCCGCGCGACAAGAGCCGGTACACGCCGCTGATCCTCGCCGCCTACCTGGGCCACCTCGAGGTGGTCAGGCTGCTCGTCGAGGCCGGCGCCGACACCAGGCGGCGCGGCGGGCCGGGCCGCAAGACCGCGCTGCAGCTCGCCGAGGGGGAGGAGCACACCAGGGTGGTGGAGTTCCTCAAGGGGCGGTGAGGTAGGCGAGGTCTCCCGATGCCCCCGGGCAAGCCGCCGGGCATCAGGAGCGCGCGACACCGCCCCCATTGATCCCCTGCATCGCCGGAGCTACACTGCCCCGCCAAGGAGGGCGCCACCGTGGCCGAGCTCGACCCCAACCGCATCCTGATCCTCGATTTCGGCTCGCAGTACACCATGCTCATCGCCCGCCGCATCCGCGAGCAGCGCGTGTACTGCGAGATCCATCCCTTCGGCATGCCGCCGGACGAGATCCGCCAGTGGAAGCCCAGGGGGATCATCCTCTCCGGCGGACCCTCCAGCGTGTACGACGAGGGCGCACCGCGGGTCGACGCCAGGCTGTTCGAGCTGGGCGTGCCCATGCTCGGCATCTGCTACGGCATGCAGCTGATGGCGCTGACCCTCGGCGGCGGGGTCGAGCGCAGCGACCACCGCGAGTACGGCCGCGCCACCCTGCAGATCGGCGGCTCGGACCTGTTCCGCGGCTTCGATCCCAAGCAGAGGATCCCGGTGTGGATGAGCCACGGCGACCGGGTCGCCATGCCGCCCGACGGCTTCGGCGCGATCGGCAAGAGCGAGAACTCGCCCTGCGCGGCGATGGCCGACCGCGAGCGCAACCTGTACGGCGTGCAGTTCCACCCCGAGGTCGTGCACACGCCCCGCGGCGAGGAGATCCTCGGCAACTTCCTGTTCCGCATCTGCAGGGTCGGGCCGACCTGGACCACGCACAACTTCGTCGAGCGCACCGTGGACGAGATCCGCGAGCGGATCGGCGACGCGGCCGTGATCTGCGGCCTCTCCGGCGGGGTCGACTCCTCGGTCACCGCGGTGCTTCTGCAGCGGGCCGTGGGCGAGCGGCTGACCTGCATCTTCGTGGACAACGGCGTGCTGCGCAAGGGCGAGGCCGACGACGTGGTGCGGGTGTTCCGCGACCACTACCACATCAACCTGCGGGCCGTTGACGCGGGCGAGCGCTTCCTGGCCCGGCTGGCCGGCCTCGCCGATCCCGAGGAGAAGCGCAAGGTCATCGGCAACGAGTTCATCGCGGTGTTCGAGGAGGAGTCGCGAGACCTGGAGCAGGTGAGGTTCCTCGCCCAGGGCACGCTGTATCCCGACGTGATCGAGAGCGTCAGCTTCAAGGGGCCGAGCGCCACGATCAAGAGCCATCACAACGTGGGCGGGCTGCCCGAGCGGATGGATCTGGAGCTGGTGGAGCCGCTGCGCGAGCTGTTCAAGGACGAGGTGCGCGCCGTGGGCGCGGAGCTGGGCCTGCCCCGCCGCATCCTGCATCGTCATCCCTTTCCCGGGCCGGGCCTGGCCGTGCGCATCATCGGCGAGGTGACCGCGGAGCGCGTGGCCACGCTGCAGGAGGCCGAGGCCGTGGTGGAGGAGGAGATCCGCAACGCCGGGCTGTACGACGAGCTGTGGCAGAGCTTCGCCGTGCTGCTGCCGGTGCGCAGCGTGGGCGTGATGGGCGACGAGCGGACCTACGAGGACGCGGTGGCCCTCCGCGCGGTCACCTCGCTCGACGGGATGACCGCGGACTGGGCCCACCTGCCGCCGGATCTGCTGGGCAAGATCGGCAGCCGCATCATCAACGAGGTCAAGGGCGTCAACCGCGTGGTGTACGACATCTCGAGCAAGCCGCCGGCCACGATCGAGTGGGAGTGATTGCGTGGCACCGTGACAGGAATGTCCGGATCTCCGACACGCTGAATCAGGAAATCGATTTCCGCGGAAACATCAATTAAATCAGGATAGTTGCGTATTCGGCGCCGCCCGCGGCCGGGCACGCGGATTGCACGTTCGGCGGTACGCCGGCGGGCGCATCTTGTGCCTCGAGGGGAGGCGGTCCAGGTGACCGCGTGTGGGTCGATCTTTGCCTGAACAGGAGGTTCACGATGACACGGCGAGCGATGTTCCTCGGTATCGCGATGATCACGGTCCTGGTGCTCGTGACCCCGGGCTGCTCCAACGAGAAGCGGGGCGGGGGAGACGCGGACACGGATACCGATACGGATTCCGATACCGACACGGAAACCGACTCCTGCACCGAGAACGACCTCACCTGCTACAACCAGGGCTGCGGCCTGGTGTGCCAGGACGACACCAACTGTCCGCCGGGCATGACCTGCCTGAGCTACACGGGACAGGACACAGGCTTCTGCACCGCGCAGTGCGATACCGGCGACGACACCTGCGGCTGCTACTGGCACTGCGGCTTCGTCAATATCCAGGGCGGAGGCTTCACCAACGTTTGCATGCCCGGCGGCAGCGAGTGCTGCACGGACGCTGACTGCGGCGATCCGACGCAGTACGTCTGCGGCTTGTCCCAGGAGGACTCGGATGGCAACGGCAAGGTCGACGGCATGATCGGCCGCTGCCGCGAGCGGGTGGCGACCGGCGCCGGCGCGGGCGGGTCCTGCGGCGGCGGCGCGACCTGCTACAACGGCCTGGGCAACTGCTTCGGCGCGGACGAGGCCTCGATGATCTGCTACGCGGCGTGCTGCGACGACGGCGACTGCCCGGCCGAGCACAGCTGCGAGGTGCTGAACCTGGGCCTGCCCGACGGCGAGGACGTGGAGGCGGTGGCGGTGGATGTCTGTATGGCCGAGGGCCAGGCCTGCGTCCGGGACGAGGACTGCCCGGAGGGACAGGTCTGCGGCATCGAGATGAAGCTCTCGCCGGTGTGCATCGATGAGATCTGCTCGCGCCAGGAGCAGGACTGCGGCGACTCGGGCGACGAGTGCGGCCAGGGCATGGATCCCTGCTACAACAACACCTGCCTCGGACCTCCGGGCGCGCAGGCGTACTGCTTCGAGTTCTGCCGCCAGGGCCACGACGAGGACTGCGACGTGCAGGACCAGCGCTGCCAGTGCATCAACACCACGGACGGCGCGCTGTTCCTCTGTGGCACCTCGGGCAAAGCGTGCAAGACCGACGAGGAGTGCCCGCAGGGCCAGGTCTGCGGCATGGGCCCCAACCTGACCGTGGAATGCATCGAGCCCAGCGGCACCGAGGGCGGCACCCGCGTGGGCTCGGGCGAGGAGTGCGGCGACGCCAGCCACGTGTGCTTCAACGACATGTGCCTCACCTCGGGCCCGGACAGCACCTGCTACGAGCTGTGCGACCCGGCGACCGAGGGCGCGACCCCGACCTGCCCGGCGGGCCAGGCCTGCGCCGCGATGCAGCTCGACCTCGGCGACTGCGGCACCCTGGAGCTGGACGTATGCCTGGCCGTTGAATGCACGCCGAGCAACGAGCAGACCGCGTGCGATCACGCCGGCGGCGAGCGCTGCGATCCGAAGGCGTACGTCTGCGTGGTGCCCGGCGCCAAGGCGCTCTGCGATGCGGACTGCGAGGCCGACCTCGAGTGCGGCGAGGCCGACGACCTGTGCCTGACCGAGAGCGGTTCGGGCAAGACCTTCTGCGGACAGGGCTGCACCGTGGACACGGATCCCTGCCCGCAGGGCTACGACTGCACGGACCTGTCGGGCGGGCAGGGCGATCCCGTGTTCCAGTGCCTGCCGAGCAGCGGATCGTGCCCGTAGCGAGCGGAATGGTCGCCTGTACCGCCATGCGCTAACCTGGCCGCGCCGATGAAGCCAACGACACGACTCCAGCGGTCGCCCCGCCCTAAAGGGTCGGGGCTACGGTGCCCTTCGGGCAAGCCCTCTGCGAGGGCTAGCTGCAGGCTCGGGCACCGAGCCCCAGCCCGGAGGGCTTGCCCCGACCG